>ERZ773103.451-NODE-451-length-46216-cov-6.004463_pt1 | contig 46216 bp, 42 predicted proteins | sample MGYA00511118_ERZ773103 | MGnify/ENA primary metagenome ERZ773103 (study PRJEB29015, sample SAMEA2737821) | human gut metagenome | biome: human gut; feature: human-associated habitat; material: faeces | place: China | collected 2012 ... | reverse complement strand
TCTTCCTTCACGCGGCGTCGCTGCATCAGGGTTTCCCCCATTGTGCAATATTCCCTACTGCTGCCTCCCGTAGGAGTTTGGGCCGTGTCTCAGTCCCAATGTGGCCGTTCGCCCTCTCAGGTCGGCTACGCATCGTCGCCTTGGTGTGCCGTTACCACTCCAACCAGCTAATGCGCCGCAGGTCCATCCATGTTCGCACCTTTGCAGGTCCTTTAATGAATAAGAGATGCCTCCTATTCACCTATCCGGTTTTAGCTACCGTTTCCAGCAGTTATCCCGGGCACATGGGCAGGTTACCTACGTGTTACTCACCCGTTCGCCACTGAGCTCTTACGGAAGCAAGCTTCCATATTCGCTCCGTTCGACTTGCATGTATTAGGCATGCCGCCAGCGTTCATCCTGAGCCAGGATCAAACTCTCCATTTGATTTTAGCTCAAAACGTTTTCTGCTAACGTTTTTTCTTTTGTTTTGTTATCTTTTTCATTGTTTGAAATTGACGTTTCCTGTTTAGTTTTCAAAGACCGAGCCAAGCTCTCTCGCTTGGTGCTCGTATATATTACCACCCGCTCTTCCCTATGTCAACATTTTTTTACTCTTTTTTTTACTTTTTTTCTTCTATTTCTACATTTCTCTCATGTAAGCGTTTTTATTTTCCAAAGTGTTTTTATATTGGCATTATTTTTCTTCCTTTACCTTATATTTCCTTATATTGATATTTAGAATTCAATCAAATTTTTATTTCCTGTAGTATAGAAAAAGGAAACCAGTTACGATTTCCTTACTTTTTTTGTATAGATTCTTTTAAATCATATAAACAATGTAGTGCTTCCATTGGTGTCATACGATTAACGTCTACTTGTTCTAGTTTTTGATATAATTCTTCTTTTATTGGATCTTCTTTTACCATATAAGGTATCACTTGTGATGGAACTTCATATGTCATCTTTGTTTGTTCCAAACCTGAAAGAATAGATGCAGCTCTTTCTAAAACTGCGTTTGGAAGATGAGCCAGTCTAGCCACATTAATTCCATAAGACTTATCTGCTTTTCCATCCACTATCCTATATAAGAAAGTTACTTTTTCATCTTCTTCATGAACATCTACATGTACATTGTATATACTTGAGTTTTTTTCTGCCATTTCGGTAAGTTCATGATAATGTGTTGAAAATAATGTTTTTGCTTTAATATTTTGAACGATATATTCAATCATTGCCTGTGCAAGAGCCATTCCATCATATGTAGATGTACCTCGTCCTATCTCATCAAATAAAATTAATGAATTCGCAGTCGCATTTTGCAAAGCATTATTTGCTTCCATCATTTCTACCATAAAAGTAGACTGTCCTGACATAATATCATCACTTGCTCCAATACGTGTAAAAATCTGATCAAAGATTGGCATCTCTACTTTTCTTGCAGGAACATAGCATCCCATCTGTGCCATAATCACAATAAGAGCAGTTTGTCGCATAAAAGTTGATTTACCACCCATATTTGGACCTGTAATCATTAAAACATCCTTATCTTCTTCCATTTCTAAATTATTAGAAACATAGCGACTTGTTTTCATGGATTTATCTAAAATCGGATGTCTTGCTTCACTCATAGAAATATGGTGTTCCTGATGGAATTTTGGTCTAGTGTATCCATTTTCATTAGAGACTTCTGCCATAGCATACAATGCATCAATCGTACTTAATGCTTGTGAAAGATCATGTAATTTTGGAAGATATACTTTTATCTGATTCAATAAATCCTGGAAAAGTTCAATTTCCAATCGAATACTTCTTTCTTGCGCATGGATAATTGCATCTTCTTTTTCTTTTAATTCCTGTGTGATAAAACGTTCTGCATTTGCTAATGTTTGTTTTCTTACATAACCAAATTCTTCTTTTATCTGTGATAAGTTTGTTTTGGTAACTTCTATATAATATCCAAATACACGATTATATCCAATTTTTAAAGATTTTATACCTGTTCTTTCTTTTTCTTTATTTTCTAAATCTAAAATCCAGTTTTTTCCATGTTTTCCAATTTCTCTAACCTGGTCTAGTTCTTCATTATACCCTTCAACAAATACACCGCCATCTTTAAAATTCAACGGTGGATTTTCTACGATAGCTCCTTCAATTCTTTCATATAATTCCTGACAAGTATCGATCTTATGAAATTCTTCATAAGCACTGCATTCTTTAAATATATCAAAAATCATAGGAGCATGTTCTAATGTTTTAATTAGACGTAAAATATCTCTTGGATTAGCACTTCCATATGCAACTCTGGCACTTAATCTTTCCATATCATAGACATAACCCAGATGTTCTCTTAATTCATCTTTTGTAATAAAGTTTTCATTTAAATATTCAATAGCGTCTAATCTTTGATTAATTTTATTTACATCCATTAAAGGATATTCAATCCATTTTTTTAATAAACGAGAACCCATGGAACTTCTACATTTATCCATAAAATTCCATAAAGTCATAGAGCGTGAATTTCCTTTTATACTATTGATAAGTTCTAAATTTTGTTTTGTATTATAATCCATTTGTAGAAAGTCGTTTTCATACACCATTTCAACATGTTGTAGATGTGCCATACTTCTTTTTTGTGTTTCGTCTAAATAATTCGTAAGTGTCGCAAAAGCAGTATAAATTCTTTCATCTTCGATACCACTTAATAAATGCTTATATGGTTCTTTTATATTTGTATCATTTTGATAAGAAATCGTAATACTTTCCATATCTTCTATCATACGTACAATTTTTTTATCAAAGTTTTCAGGAAGTACAACTTCTACTACATTATTTCCCAATACTATTTTTTGAATAGCCATGACTTGTTTATCAATTAGCTGTGCACGCATTTCTCCAGTTGTCATTTCACATAATACAACAGCCAAACCAAACTGATAATCATGCATAGAAGCAATATAGGCAGTGTTTTTTTCATCGTTGACCTCATCCATGATCGTACCTGGTGTAACAATCTTTATAACATCACGTTTTACTAACCCTTTTGCTTCTGCAGGATTTTCCAATTGTTCTACAATTGCTACTTTATATCCTTTTTGAATTAGTCGCTGAATATATCCTTTAGAAGCATGAAAAGGAATTCCACACATTGGAACTTTTTCTTCTACTCCTGCATTTCTTCCTGTTAAAACAAGATCTAATTCCTGTGATGCTGTTTTTGCATCTTCAAAAAACATTTCATAAAAATCACCAAGACGGTAAAAAATAATTGCATCTTGATGTTGTTGTTTAATTTCCAGATAATGTTGCATCATAGGTGTATATGTATTCTTTTTCGCCATTTCATCACTTCCAATCGCCTACCATTATATCAAATTTCTACTTTCTTTTTTATCTTTTTCTTTTACTTTATATATTTCTTATCTATATTAGTAATTTTAATAAATTTTACATTGCTAGTTTTATTTTTTAACTATAGAAAATACCACTAATATAAAATATGTTTATTTTTTTTACAGATTTAAAGCTTATGTGTTATCTTTTTTGTTTATTTTTTATATGTGTTTGAAATTTATTATATTTTTATGACAATTCCATCATGTTTCTTTTTTATGAATAAAAACATGATATAATAATGTGCAGAATGGAGGTGCAATATGGATTTAGGATTATCAAAAGCAAAGCGACCGGATAAATTTGACTTTGTACTGATTGCCCTTCTTGTGTTAATGATGTGTACAAGTCTATTGTCAATTGCGGCAGCATCCGGGATTATTGGTGCTTCTACAAGTACATTTTATCTTGTAAAGCAAGCAGCATTTTTCATTGGAGGATTTGGTGTTATTGCCATTCTTCATTATATAGGAAATGATAGTCTTTTTGATTTTGCAAAAATTGGATATTGGATTTTAATGGGATGTCTTGTTTTATGTTTAATTGGACATATCTACTATAGGTTTACTGGTGCTGAAAAATTTCTAGGATTTGTTTCTACAGTTAATGGTGCTACTTCCTGGTTTAATTTTCCAGTTCTAGGTTCTTTTCAACCAAGTGAATATATGAAAATTGTTTTGGTTATCATCACTGCAAATGTTATTGATGAGCACAATAAGAATAAATCTATAGATTCCTTTGAATTAGATTTCAATTTATTTATCAAAATATTAAAATGGGCTTTACCTCCTATGATTTTGATTTTTCTTCAGCCAGACACTGGAGTATGCATTATCATAGCCATATCTATTGTGGCTATGGTGTTATGTTCCGGTATAAAAAAGGAATGGATTATATTTATTGGGGTATTCTTGTTAATCGCAATTCTGATATTTGCTTTCTTGTATGTTTATCATTATGATTTTCTTGGAAAACTAGTTGGCGGTCCATATAAACTTACTCGTTTTAATGGATGGCTACATCCAGAGGAAAACGTAGGTGGAGATGGTTATCATTTGTATATGGCTTTATTAGCTATTGGATCTTCTGGACTTACTGGTCATGGAATGGGAGTTAATCTTGTTGATATTCCAGAAGCCCAGACAGATTTTATATTTGCTGTTATTGGACAAAGCTGGGGCTTAATTGGTACTATATTTATCGTAATTTTATGTGCTGCTTTGGATTTATATTTATGTCGTATTGCCACAGCATGTGAGAATATGTTTGAAAAGTATATTGTTATTGGAGTATTGGGAATATTAATTTATCAGCAATTTCAAAATATAGGTATGGTTATCGGATTATTGCCTATTACCGGTATTACACTTCCTTTGATATCTTATGGAGGTTCTTCAATTATTTCTTACATGATAGCTTTCGGTATAATCTTTAATGCAAGTTGTAAATCGAAAAAACATGTTGAATAGCTTATTGAAATTTAGCATTTGGATCTTATTCTAAATGCTTTTTTTCTATCTTTTTGAAAAGAGAACAATAACTACTAAAAAAGCCTCCTAAGAGACTTTAGTTTATTTTCATAATCGTTTTTCTTTTTATATTTATTAACATACCTATACTTAGGACTGTACAAATGATTTCTGTTATTGGAAATGAAATCCATCCAATATCTAATCCAAAGTTTCGTACCAGTATCCATGTTAAAGGTATTAAAATTACCAATTGTCTTAATAAAGTAATCAACAGAGATTGATTTGCATGTCCAAGTGCTTGAAATACGGAACACAATACAATAGAAATTCCAGCAAATACAAAGCTTATACTTATAATACGTAAAGCAGGAATACCAATAGAAAGCATATTTTCTTTCGCATCAAACAAGTATAAAAGCTCCTTTGGGAATAATTCAAATACAACTGTTCCAAGAATCATAATAATTGATGAAATTATTAATGAAAAATGAATGGCTTCTAAGATTCTTTCTTTTTTCTTTGCGCCAAAGTTATAAGATATGATTGGAATTAATGCATTGTTCATACCTAATACTGCCATAAAGACAAATTGCTGCAGCTTAAAATAAATACTGAATACAGAAACAGCAAGCTCTGAAAATGGTATTAAAATCATATTCATAAAAACTGTCATAAAACTCATAATTGATTGCATTAAAATAGCTGGAAATCCAATTTGATACATTTTTCCTATCATTTTTATATCCAGTTTCCATTCTTTTGGATGAATTTTTACCTCTTTTATTTTTTTCTGTGTAATTATAATTCCCAACATCATCGCAATCATTTGACCAATCACAGTTGCGATGGCAGCTCCTTTTACACCAAAAGCCGGTAATCCAAAATAACCAAAAATAAAAATTGGATCCAAGATGATATTAATTAGTGCTCCCACTCCTTGAATAATCATATTATAAATGGTGTTTCCTGTAGATTGCATTATTCTTTCATATGTAATCTGAACAAATACGCCAAAGGAAAATAGTGTACATATTTTCATATAACTAATTCCCATCTGTAATATTTGCTCATCTGAAGAGAAGATTCTTAAAAAGGCTTCTGAAAAAAACATACCAAGAACTGCAAATATAAGCCAATTACATATTGCTAAAAATAATCCATGTAATGCTATCTGATTTGCTTCTTTATATTTTTTCTCACCAAGATAGCGTGATAATAAAGCATTAACCCCTACTCCTGTTCCACATGCTACCGCAATGAGTATCATTTGAACTGGATAGCAAAGAGATACTGCAGCTAATGCTGCTTCTGATACTCTGGCAACAAACATACTATCTATAATATTGTATAATGCCTGTACAAGCATAGAAATCATAATAGGAAATGACATTGTAAGAATAAGTTTTTTCATCTCCATAACGCCCATTTTATTTTCTTTCATGTTTTTTCCTCCATTTCACATAAAAAGAAACCCTTAGGTTTCTTGTCATCACTTCGATAGTTTCTTATGTTTTATGCAAAGTGTGAGGGTGATGAGCTGAGCTTTCATCACCAGATGAACTTATAATACCATACTTTTTTTATTATGGAAGATTATTTTTCCTTTTTTATCATTTATTCTTGAACAAATTCTGCTAGAAATTCTATTAATGTTTTTGTTTTAACTAATTTTTTTACTTTATCTATATTATCCAATAGCGATACCATCTGCGTAAACATAGAATCAAATTTATCATTTTTTTCTTTTGTTAACGCAAATAAAAATACAATCTTAACCTTTTTATCACTCCAAATAATTGGTTTCTTTAATATACATATGCATATTTTATTTTCTACTGCACACTTTTCAATAGGATGAGGTATTGCAAATAAATTGCCGTATGCAGTTGGTGCAATTTGTTCTCTTTTTAAAACCTTTTCTAAATAATCTTGTTTTGCGTATCCTTTTTTACATAATTGTTCACATAAATAAGAAAGTAACTCATCTTTATTTTCAAAGCATTGATCATAGAAAAATAGATCATTATCAAAAAAATGTTCAATGTTATTTTTCTCATTTTCTTTTTTATTAGTGAGCTCCAAATAAATATGTTCTATATCTTGATTACTTAACAGTTCTTTACATACATAATAAGGATAGGAAATTGCTTTCGGAATACTCATTAGACTAACAACTAAATCTGGTTTATATTCTTCAATTTTTTCTACATCAAAAATAGATAATATCTCACAGATTTCAATACGAAGTTCATGTACAGAAGATAATCTTTTTCTAATATATTCATTTACCGCTTCACCAATAGGTGATATAACTACGATTTTTTTATGTATTTTTGAATTCAATCGCTCCACTGCCCCCATAAAATGAAGAGTTAAGTATCCTATTTCTCCTTCCTGCAACCTTGTATCAAAAAATTCTTGAATTTTTACCGCAAAAAAGATGCTAATATCGTACATAATTGGAAAATGAGTTCGAATGTCCGCAATTAATGGATTATTTAAAAAAGTATTATGTTCAATTCTATTCTTCAATCCCATCAAATGTATTTGTAAATTTTTTATTAATTCTTCATCTTCTGTTAAATCAATATCATAATAATCTTTAATTTGTTGCAGTACTTTTTTCACAAAGTCTCCTAATTCTTCTAATTGTTCCTTATTTTGTGAAGACACTTTTCCTGCAAAAAGACATGCCAAATAATTTATTTCTGATTCAGACATCGCAATTGGAAGCCAATTTTTAAGTTTTTTATAAAATGTAATAGCTAATTCTTTTTGTGATTGATCAACTTGTGTATATTCCGGCATTATAATCTCATTTCCTTGCAGGATCCTATCAATCATAACTGCAACATGCATAACAAAAGATAATACTTCTACATCTTTCATTTTTATATGATATTCTTTATTAAATTCTAATATAAGCTCTTTTAGTATATTTAAATCAAAGAGCGAAAAAAAGTCAGCATAATTTTTTAAATCAAAGTTATACTCTTCCAATTCATGCATTAAAAAATAAGTAGATACTTGTCTTCTTTTCTCCTCACTTCCGTTTAACTTTAACATATTATGGTTTCTTTGTATTTGAATGTTTGGATTTCTCTTTCTAATAATTTCATTTAACATCTGTATACTCTTTAATAAAGTAGATTCACTAATAAATAAAGATTCCGCCAATTCATATAAATCAATTTCTTCTTTAGAAAGCAAATCACGTAAAATTAAAAAATTTCTATTCAACTGTGAATCTTCATCATTGATTTGCACTTGTAAATTAGAATTTATTTTATATCCACTTCCTTTTTCTGATACAATATAGGAAGATTTACATTTAGAGTTAATTTCATTGATTTCATTTCGAATGGTTTTTGAGGATACATTTAACATTTGTCCAATTTTAGATGATGAAACAATTCTTTCTTTTTTTATAATATTAACTATTTCAAGTTGTCTTTTTGTAAGTTCTATCATATTTTCACCTTTTCCTAGAAACTAACATGTACTTTTTATTGTATCATTAACTGCATAAATAAAGATATACGAAAAAATGGGAATTACCCATTTTTTCACTCTTCTTCAGAAATTTCCTGCTGTACTAATTGTTTTTCATATATTTTAAAGAATGGATAATAAATCAAAATATCAATTATAATCAAAACAATAATTAACAGAAATGCTTTTATATCCATTGTAGAAAGGAATGCTCCAAAAATACTAGGCATTTGCCATGATAACATAGCGAACGTTTTACCAATTATTCCAATATCCATTAGAATGTACGCAATTGTTGCATTAACTACAGAACCAAAGATAAAAGGAATAAAGAAAATTGGATTTAACATCAATGGTACACCAAAAATAATTGGTTCAGATATTCCAAAGAACGTTGGAACAATCCCTATTTTTCCTACCGTACGTAATTGCTTAGATTTAGAACGAATTAACAATATAGCAAGTGCTAAACAGGAACCACATCCTCCGATAACAACAAAGTATACCCAAAATGGAGTAGTGAAAATATTTGGAAGACTTTGTCCTGCAACATGTGCTGCTGCATTTAATGATAACCCTCCATCACGGATTGGAGATAAAATTCCAGATAGAGCTGCATCGTGAATTCCAAAAAACCAAAATACATGAACAAGTAATGTCGCAATGATTGCAAACGGTAATGTATCTGCAGCTGTGAATGCAGGCGCTAATGTAGAATAAATAAAACCTGGCATTGTGGTTCCTAGTGCATTAAATAAAGCAAATATTAACACAAATACACCTAGAATTATGATTCCTGGTACTAAAGATGCAAAAGTTTCAGATAAAGATGCAGGTACAGAATCTGGCATTTTAATTCTTCCAACATTCTTTTTTCTTAATAAATGATAAACCTCTACTGTAAATATAGCTATGAAAATAGCAGGTATTAATCCTTTTCCATCTAAGTATGATATTTCTACAATTTTTCCATCCCATCCAAGACTTTGTGGTGCAATACATAGCATCATAAAACCTGTTACAGATAACATAATTGGTAACAAAACATCTGTTTTGTATTGTTTACATAAGAAATTTGTAATACCTATACATATATAAATAGACATTGCACCTAATGTTAAGGTATTAACCCAATTTAAAAGAAGAGCATTATCTTGAGCAAAAGATGCCCATGCCAGTAAAATCCCATTTGTTGTTGATTCAGTAACTGGTGCTGAATTAATAATTGCAGCTATACCTCCTACTAATGTAATTGGCATTAGGGAGATGAAGGCATCTCTTATTGCTTTTAGATGCCTTTGTGAACTCATTTTATTTGCTAATGGAAGAATATATTTTTCCATTTTAGCGTTTATTGTTTCAAACTTCATATATTCTATCTCCTCATTATTTCTAAACTATTATCCTTTTAAGGTTTTAACGATTTCTTCGTAAACAGCCTTTCCATTCATAATTCCATAATGTTGTGGTGCAATAGATTGTACAGGACAAGATACAGAGGCTTTAATATTTGGCAATAAATGACGAATCTGTGGTCCTACTAATATCATATCTACACCATCTGTATGATCCATGTATTCCGCCTCACCATAAGCACTTACTTCCATTGTTCCATTACTAGCTTCTTGAATTTTCTTAGCTAACATTCCTGTTGACATTCCTGCATTACAAACTAACATAATTTTCTTCATAATATTTTCTCCTTATTTTTAATATTTTTCTCTTTTAATAGTTTTACCATTGTTTTGAATCATTTCTTTGTACCAATAATAACTTTTCTTTGGTTTTCTTTTTAAATTATCTTCAAAATCGACTGCTACTAGTCCATATCGTTTTTTACATCCATTTTTCCAAGAATATAAATCGAATGAACTCCATGCATAATACCCCTTTACATCTACACCTTCGTCCATTGCATTCATAATTGCATTAATATGATCATTCATAAAAGCAATACGATAATCATCTTGTACCTGATCTACACTTACATCTTCTTGTACACCTACTCCATTTTCAGTTATATAAATAGGTAGATGATAACGCTGATACACTTCTATTAATCCTTCTTGTAAACCTTTTGGATAAATTTCAGTATCCCATTCTGTATAAGTCATATTAGGATCATGAAGTACTTGTTCAAACCAGCCTTTTAATATAACTTTACTTTCTCCCTTACTTTCTTTTCCCTTATGATTTACGATTAAAACAGTTTCTCCTTCTGTATAAGGTTTAACTAATGTTCTAGAATAATAATTCAATCCGAGAAAATCAACTGTATTTTCTTTTATCGTTTTTAAATGTTTTGGTTTGATAAAAGAGATATCATATATCTTGGATAGAGCAGTTAACAAATCAATTGGAATTTCTCCTTTTGCAGCCGTATCTAATATCCAGTTATTACAATAATTATCTGCATATCGCATAGCAATTTTAGTTTCAACTGTATCATCAATACCATTTACTGGTGTAAAACTATGTACGATTCCAATATTCCCTGGATAATTTCCTTCTCTAAATGCTTTAACTCCAAGTGCATTTGCATACATTACATGAAATGCTGCTTTTATTGTTTCTTGTGGATTTTGATGAGCTGGAGGATAATTTCCAATTAAATATCCACTGCATATAAACCATTTTGGTTCATTAAATGTCACCCAATGTGTTATTTTATCTTTAAAATTATCAAAACATACTTTTGCATAATGTTGATATGCATAACACACTTCTTCATTTAACCATCCACCTGTTTCTTCCCAATATTGTGGTAAATCCCAATGATAAATTGTTACAAATGGCTCAATTCCATACTTTTTGCATGTATCTAAAATTTTATGATAAAATTCAATTCCCTTTTCATTCACATCTCCCTCTTTATTTTTAATAATACGAGGCCAACTTAAAGAAAATCGATATGAATTTTGACCACCCTCTGCCATCATACGAATATCTTCTTCATATCGATGATAGTGATCAGAAGCTATATCACCATTTTCTAGATTTTCTTCATGTAAATAATGATCCCACATAGATTTTACTTTGTCATCTTCTTTCCAGGCACCTTCACATTGATATGATGCGGTTGCACCTCCCCAAAGAAAATCATGATTCATTATTTATCACCAAACCTTTCGTAAATAGCAATAACTTCTGCTGCCATATCTAAACAATTTTGTGAACCTGATACATGGTCTTCTGCATGTATAAGAAGTAAATCCACTTTTATTTCTTCACTGTTTGCCATGTCTCTAAGCATTTGAGCGTGCAATTTTTGAGCCTCCAGCAATTCTTTTTTTGCCTCCTTCATTTTATTATTTGCTTCTTCTTTTTTTTCCTCTTTAATAAGTTGAAGAGCTTCATGTGCAAGACTTCTTGCATTTCCACTATGTAATATTAATTGAAATGATTTTTGTTCATTATCCATCTTTGAAACCCCTTTCTCTCTTTACATATATATTATAATAATCATGTTTTTAATTATAAAATTTTTATTTTCCACTATATAGTGGAAAAATATTACTTCCAAACAAAAAAGCCATTAATAAACCAATAATTAAGGTTTCTAATGACTTTTTTGTTAAATTTTAATATAAGTTTTTTAGTCTCTTTAAATAACTATATTCTCTATAACGAGCGAATCTAACTTTTAAATTTGACATTTTACATACGATTTCAGAAGTATCTTTTAATGGCATGTTTAGATGATCATAACATAAATAAGCAGTATCAAAAGTGTTACTTCGCATAGTTATGATACGATCATTCATCATAATATATGGATTTCCTAATGAACGTTGTTTAGAGTGCTGAATTGATGTTATTTCGCATAACTGCATTAAGGAAATACCACTATCGATAATAGCTCCTCCCAGACTTCTATTATAGGCAGTAGAGCCAGCCTGGGTTGATAAACAAATTCCTGAACCTTTGCATGTTTCAAAATATTCTCCATCAATATAAATTTCCATTTCCTGTGATTTTACTATATTTTCTACACGCATTTCATTTAAAGCATAGATTGGTTTTTCTAAATTATCTAATTTGATTTCTAATAGCGATGAAGTAAAGATATCTGGTTGTTTATGAAGAATATCATACATACATTGATCCAATTCTTCATCTGTATAATCTGTAAAGAAACCAAGTGTTCCTGTATGAATACCTAAAAAGTTTATTTTATCTAATTGTTGTATATAACAATGCAATGCATATAAAAGTGTTCCATCTCCTCCTACACAAATAACTAGATTTGGATTTTCTTCATCATATATCCAATGATTTTCATCTAAAATTTTTCGGATTTTATTTTCTACTTCATGAGAGTATGCATCTTTTTTAGAAACTATAGCATATTTCATACATTTGCACTTCCCTTCTTATTCATACTATTGTATCATATCATAAAGGTGATGGAACATGAATAAAAATATTGAAAAAGAGTATAAAGTCCTTTTAACTAAAGAACAGTTTGAAAAGCTATTAAGCAATTATCCTAATGCTGTATTTAAAACACAATGCAATACTTACTATGATACAGATACACACTGTATTCAAAAGAAAAAAGGAGCTATGCGTATTCGACAATTTAATGATAAATTTATTTTTACTTTAAAGATGCATAGCAATGATGGATTGCTGGAGTTTGAAAAAGAAGTAAATGAAAATTCTCTGAATTCTTTTCAAGATGTAGAAATACAAAATCTATTAGATAAATTTCATATTAATGGAAATCTAATAGAATTAACTACTTTATGTACACAACGTGCTACTATAGAAACAGAATTTGCGGAAATATGTTTTGATATTTCTTCTTACAATGGATGCACTGATTATGAAATAGAATACGAATATAAAAAAGAACATGATGGTTTATCCATTTTTCAAGACATCTTAAAAGATGTTCATATTACTTATACTTCAAATTGTAAATCTAAAATTCAAAGAGCCTTAGAAAGTTTTTAAAAAGTTGTACATTATTTTAATACGGTACAACTTTTTTATAGTCTAGTAAATCTTTTTCAATTTATGTTTTAGTATGGTTTATCACTCTTATATTAATTGATCATCACATTCAAATAAAATAGATGAATTTTGTAGTATTTCACTTAACTCTTCTTTAATCATCTGATTAAATACAAATTCTATTGAGAAATTGATTTCTATATTCGTTTTTTCTAGTTGATTTTTAAACATGATACAATGTCCTATTAAATACTGAATTTTCTTTTGAAAATCTAATGTATTTACAAAACAAGGTATTTTCAATATCCATTTATTTTCTTTTATTTCTATATATTCATATGGAGAAAGAGAATATATATTTTTCTTACTGAATTTTATATTTTTTATATATTTATTAATCTTCTTTTTTTCATAATCTGTATAAATTGAACATTGTAATTTTTCGAAAATATTTTTTAATACTACATAATTAGCATCTATTTCCATTTGTGCTTTTGTTTTTTCTTCGTCCTGCATTGACCATATATCACTGCCTACATTCTCTGCTACTTTTAAAATTCGATATGTATTTGTTATATTTTCTTTATCTAAATACATATAACTTTCCATTTTATTTGATATATAGACTCCAATTTCACTCAAATATACAGGTGCTTGAAAAAATACAACATTCTTTAAATATAGACAATTCAATACTTTAGGAATCTTATTATTTTTTGATATACGTATAATTTCTTCCATTAATTTTTCTTTTGTTGCATATCCATTTTGTTCTTTATATTGATTCCACATTTGATGAATATTTAAATCCATAGATTTTTGAAAGACACCATATCCTACAATTCCTTTTTCTTTCCCTTTTTCTGTACCCTTTGATAAAAAGAATAGTAAATCTCCTTTCTTAAAAAAGCTTATTTTCTTTGTATTTCCTAATCTCCAGAAATTGATTGTTTTATTTCCATTTAATCTATGAAATTCTATCATTTCCTGATTTGTAATATAAGCAATTGCAGACATGAATTCACCAGCTTTCTTTTATTAATTTTATCACATTTTCGATGTTTTCACATATAAAAAGGAGAAGTCATAGCCTTCTCACATTTTTTTTCTTCCTTCAATTGCTTTAATTAATGTTAATTCATCAGCATAATCCAAATGTCCTCCCATTGGCAGGCCATGTGCAATGCGTGTAACATTAACATCATATTGTTCTAATAATTTTGACAAGTATAGTGCTGTTGTTTCTCCTTCTACAGTAGGATTTGTAGCTAGTATGATTTCTTTTGTTTCTTCATTAATTCTATCTAGTAATGTATTAATATTTATGTCTTCTGGAAGAATACCTTTTGATGTTGATATTACTCCATTTAATACATGATATAAGCCATTATATTCTTTCGTTTTTTCCATTGCAATGACATCTTTTGGACTTTGCACAACACAAATCATTTGTTTATTTCTAGATAAGTCTGTACATACTTCACAAAGTTCATTTTCAGATAAGTTGCCACATATTTTACATTGGTGAATTCCTGTTTCAATATTAGAAAGACCATCAATGAACTTATGTATATCTTCATCTTTCCATTCTATAACATGAAATGCATAACGTTCTGCTGTTTTTAATCCTACACCTGGAAGTTTTTGAAAGCACTCTACCAACGTTTCAAAAGTTTTTGGATACATTAAAATCCACCTGGCATTTTAACGCCACCTGTAATTGCATTCATTCTTTTATCTTTATCTTTTTTTGCTTTTACAAGTGCTTCATTTATTGCACTTTTTATCATTTCTTCCAAGTCTTCTTTTCCCTCTTCATTTAATAAGGAAGTATCAATAGAAATGCTTTCTACTTCCATTGATCCTTTAACTTCAACTTTAATTACTCCTCCACCCATTGTTTCTTCATAGATTGTAGAGTTTAATTCAGATTCTACTTTTGCTAATTCTTTCTGCATTTTCTGTGCCTGTTTTAATAATCCTTGCATATTCATAATTTTATTCCTCCGTTACAATAATATTTTCTTCTCCAAATAAATCAAGAACTTTTTCTTCTTCACTCATTTGCTTTTCCACTTTTTTCTCTATCATTTTTGGTTCAATGTATGCTGGCTGTGGAAGTGTTCCAGCAATCATTCTATCTTTAAACAATTGTATTACTATTTTCTGTTGTTCTTTTGCTATTGCGAATACTTTTTTATTCTTTTCTAGTAATTTCACCATTAACTCGCCAAATTTATCTTGTTGATCTGCCTCGTTAATTTCATTAGCTTCTGGTTGATTATCAGTACATAAAACAATATAATTATTTCCACTTGCCACAATCAAACAGTGTTTTAATAAATTTGCATACTTAGCATAATTTAAATCCATCATATAAAAATCAAGATTGTTAAATTTTTCAATATCTTTTGCTTTCTCTGGTTTATTTGCGCCTGCTAATAAACTTAATAAGAACTCATTGTCTAGTGGCTTTATTGATTTCTCATATTGTTTTATTTCTTCTTTTTGTATATTTTCTTCACTTATTTCTTCTTTTTCTTCTTCTATATTACCTATATATTCATCATCCTCTTCTTCGTCTGCTAGGATTAAAGAAGGTTTTTCTTTTACTAATGTTTCACGTGAAACATTAGGTTTCACATTACTTTGTTTATTTTCTTCGGCAATATGTATATTGTTCTCTTCTTTTAAACTTGCAACATCTAACATTTGAAGCATACATACTTCAAAATAAGAAGGAACATTTGCTGCATTGCGATATTTATCATATGCTTCCATTAATAAATGTATCATAGAAAAGCGTTTTTGAAGTGTTGTCTTTTCAACTAAATGCTGTGCTTCAGTACTACCTAGTATTTTTAATAAAGAAGAATCTTTTGTATATTCAAATAGTATAGATTCCTTTAGTAACTCTATCAAATCAACTGTCAATCGTTTAATATCGATTCCCTTTTCAATTATACTTTCAACTTTATCCATCAATGAGACTGCATTCTGATCAATAATATCATTTAACATTTGAATTTTTTCAGAGACTGTAGTAATACCATAAATTTCATTTATATGATGAACTTCAATATTATTTTGTGCATATGCAATACATTGATCCAAAATAGATAAAGCATCACGAAGTCCCCCATCTGCTAATTGAGAAATAATACGTATAACTTCTTCTTCACAAGTTATATTTTCTGCATTTAGAATCGTATGAATTCTATGTTCTATTTCCTTCGATGGAACTTTTGTAAAGTCAAATCTTTGACAGCGAGAAATAATTGTAGGCAATACTTTATGAGGTTCTGTTGTTGCTAAAATAAAAATAACATGAGCTGGTGGTTCTTCAATAGTCTTTAACAACGCGTTGAATGCTCCAGTAGACATCATATGAACCTCATCTATAATATATACTTTATATTTACCTTTTAATGGTGCATATTTTACTTTTTCAATAAGATTACGAACTTCTTCTACGCCATTGTTGCTAGCAGCATCTATTTCTACTATATCTGGATGACTTCCATTTTGTACTTCAAGACAATTTTCGCATTGCTGACATGGTCTATGTCCTTCCGATGTACAGTTAATTGTCTTCGCAAATATCTTGGCAATTGATGTTTTACCTGTTCCTCTTGGTCCACAAAATAAGTATGCATGCGCTATTTTATTTTGTTCAATTGCATGTTTTAATGTCTGCACGATATGTTGCTGTCCTGCTACTTCTTCAAAGCTTGAAGGCCTGTATGTACGGTAAAGAGCTTTATACGCCATATTTCACCTGCTTTCTAACGAAATAATTATATCATGTTTTTAATGTAAAAAAACAAATAGTTTTGTTAACTACTTGCTTTCTTTTGTTTATTTATAAGTCTTTTCTTTTTAAAAAAAGATGTTAATAATTCTGCGCATTCATCCTCTAAAATACCACTTATTGTTTTAGGATAATGATTAAAACCAGCAACTTCATACATTTTCATACAACTTTCTATACAGCCACCTTTAAAATCTTTAGCGCCATAAATTACATTAGAAATTCTTGATTGAAGAATTGCACCACTGCACATTGGACAAGGTTCTAACGTGACATAAAGATCACAGTTTTCCAATCTCCAGCTTCCGATTTTTTTACATGCTTTTTCAATAGCTAAAATCTCTGCATGTGCAATAGATTGCTGTTTTGATTCTCTCAGATTATGTGCTCTAGCAATTATTTTATCATCTTTTACAATCACACAGCCGATTGGAACTTCATCTTTCAATTCTGCTTTCTTAGCTTCTTTGATAGCCTCTTTCATATATTTTTCATAAGACATAAATATGCCTCCATTCACAAAGCGTAAAATAAAAGCTACCACACATGATAGAGCTCCCTTAAGGCTGCTTTGTTCCCAATCTGACCTGATTCAGTAGATACCATTGTAGTAGCTCTTATATTATACTTGATTCAAATATAATATGCAATGATTATTTCAATAATTTTAAAAAAACTACTTTTATATGTTTCACGTGAAACATTTATAAATTTTATTTAAGCAATAAAATGAATCAAAGTTAATGACTATATTAAAAAAATTATTTCAATGCAAATTATAAAGCAATGATAATATATAAAATAACTAAAAAAGCCTTTATTTATCGTGTTTTTTGATATTTTTAAAGCAAAAAAAATATACAGATAAAAGCAGGAAAACGTAAAAAAAGAAGAGATTTCTATACAGAAAATAGAATTTCTCTTCTAAAATTACATTTTTTTATTTTTTAGGCATCAAGATTTTTGTACCATCCATATATGGCTGTAATGCTTCTGGAATATTAATGCTTCCATCTTCATTTAAGTTATTTTCTAAGAAAGCAATTAACATACGTGGAGGGGCAACAACTGTGTTATTTAATGTATGCGCAAAATATTTATTTCCATCTTTGTCTTTTACACGAATACCTAAACGACGAGCCTGTGCATCAGTTAAGTTAGAACAGCTACCAACTTCGAAGTATTTCTTCTGACGAGGACTCCATGCTTCAACGTCAACTGACTTACATTTCAAATCCGCTAAATCACCAGAACAGCATTCCAAAGTTCTTACTGGAATATCTAAGCTTCTAAACAAATCTACAGTGTTTGTATATAGTTTAACAAACCAATCAGCACTTTCTTCAGGTTTGCACACAACAATCATTTCCTGTTTTTCAAACTGGTGAATACGATAAACACCACGTTCTTCAATACCATGAGCACCTTTTTCTTTACGGAAACAAGGAGAATAACTTGTATAAGTGTATGGAAGTTTCTTTTCATCTAAAATTGTATCAATGAACTTACCAATCATTGAATGTTCACTTGTACCAATTAGATATAAGTCTTCTCCTTCAATTTTGTACATCATTCCTTCCATTTCCGCAAAACTCATAACACCTGTAACAACATTACTGCGAATCATAAATGGAGGAATTACATAAGTAAATCCACGATTTATCATAAAGTCTCTTGCATAAGTAATAACTGCAGAATGCAAACGAGCAATATCTCCCATCAAATAATAGAATCCATTACCTGCAACTTTTCTTGCGCTATCTAAATCAATACCATCGAATTTTTCCATGATATCCGTATGATATGGAATATCAAAAGAAGGAACAACTGGTTCACCATATTTCTGCAATTCCACATTTTCTGAGTCATCTTTTCCAATAGGAACACTTGGATCAATAATATTTGGAATCTGCATCATAATATCTTTAATTTCAGCCGCAACAGAAGCCTCTTTTTCTTCCGTCTCTTTCATTTCATCAGCCATTGCCTGTACTTTTGCTTTTGCTGATTCTGCTTCTTCCTTTTTACCTTCCTTCATTAATCCACCAATTTGTTTACTGATAGAATTACGCTGTGCACGCAAATCATCACCTTTTTGTTTTAATGCACGATTTTCTTTATCAAGTTCAATAACTTTATCTACTAATTCAATTTTGTGATCCTGAAATTTCTTTTTCATATTTTCTTTTACAATTTCAGGATTTTCTCTTAAAAATTTAATATCTAACATGAATATTTCCTCCTAAACATATAAAAAGAGGTATTGTCCGAAAGGGACGATACCTCGTGTTGCCACCCTTTTTAATCAGGAAATAATAAATTTCCAGATTCACTCAAAGCTATAACGTAGCTACCGTAATCAGATACTTTATTTCCCTGATTCACTCCAAGGTTGATTTCACAAACAACTGCTAATAACTTTCACCATACGTTATCTCTCTGTAAACAGTAGATTTTGTTACTTATCCTTATCAACGTTTTCTTAATTTATATCATTCCTGTGTCGTATTGTCAACAGATGATTCTTCGTTTTCTTCACTATGTTCTACAATAGCAACTTTCGCAACTGACTCTTCATCAGAAACATTAATTAATTTAACACCCTGTGTATTACGGCTATAAATACCAATATCTCCTACAGAAATACGAATAATAATACCGCTATTTGTAACGATCATTGCATCCTCATCGCCATTTACAGCACGAACAGATACTAAATCACCGGTTTTTTCTGTAATATTAATCGTTTTAACACCTTTTGCACCACGGGTAGTTAATCTATACTCTTCAATAGGTGTACGTTTACCATATCCATTCTGACTTACGGCAAGCAAGTGTGTACCATCTCTTGAAGTTGCTAAACCTACAACCTCAGAACCATCTACATTAAACCCTTTAACACCACTTGCAGTTCTACCCATAGGACGGATACCATCTTCATGGAATCTTACTGCTTTACCATTAGAGCCGGCAATGATAATTTCATCATCTCCTGTTGTTTCCTTAACACCCATAAGTTCATCATCTTCTTTTAAGGTAATCGCAATCTTACCATTTTGACGAATAGAATCAAATTCTGACATTGATGTACGTTTTACAAGACCATTTTTTGTCACAAACAACAAGTATGCAGACTCACTTTCACGTTTAACCGGTACAAGTGCTTTTACTTTTTCTTCCTTATCAATATTTAATAAGTTAACGACTGGAAGACCTTTTGATGTACGGCTTGAACCTGGTACTTTATATCCCTTGATACGATATACTTTACCAAGATTTGTAAACAACATTAAGTAATCATGTGTTGACATCGTCGTTAACATTTCTACGATATCATCTTCATTTACTGCCATACCTTTCACGCCACGTCCACCACGATTTTGTGTACGATAAGTATCAACAGGCAAGCGTTTGATATATCCATTTGTTGTCATCGTAATAACAACATCTTCTTCAGGAATCAAATCTTCATCTTCCATTGTAAAATCAGCTTCACTAATTTCCGTACGACGTTCATCACCAAAACGATTTTTTACTTCTGTTAATTCATCTTCAATAATTTTTAAGACACGATCATGATTTGCTAAAATATCTTTTAAATCTGCAATTGTTTTTAACAATTCCTGATATTCGTTTTCAATCTTATCTCTTTCCAAACCTGTCAAACGACGAAGTCTCATTTCCAAAATCGCATTTGCCTGGATTTCAGTTAATTTAAAATTTTCCATCAATCCAGCTCTAGCAATTGCATCCGTTTCACTTGAACGAATCAAATGAATAATTTCATCAATATGATCTAACGCAATACGTAGACCTTCTAAGATATGTGCACGATCTTCTGCTTTTTTCAAATCAAACTTTGTTCTTCTTACAACAACCTCAATCTGATGATCCGCATAGTGCTGCAGCATTTCTTTAATTCCCATCTGTTTAGGGGCACCATTGACAAGAGCCAGCATATTCACACCAAAAGAAGTTTGTAAAGAAGATAATCTAAACAGCTGATTCATAACTACTTCCGGCTGTACATCTTTACGAAGTTCAATAATGATTCTTACACCATCACGATTTGATTCATCGTTTAGATATGTAATTCCATCAATCTGTTTATCACGAACTAACTCTGCAATCTTTGTAATAAGATTTGCTTTATTTACCTGATATGGAATTTCGGTAACAACAATTCTATGCTTTCCATTATCCATATCTTCAATGTGGTAACGACTTCTTGTAATAATTGATCCACGTCCTGTTTCATATGCCTGACGAATTCCAGAACGACCTAAAATAATACCACCAGTTGGAAAATCTGGTCCTTTAATATAATTATCCATCAATTCCATTACTGTAATATCTGGATTTTTCATAACAGCTAATGTGGCATCAATAGCTTCTGTTAAATTATGTGGCGGTATATTCGTAGCCATCCCTACCGCAATACCTACCGAACCATTCACTAAAAGATTTGGAAAACGTGCCGGCATTACCTTTGGCTCTGTTTCTTCCCCATCATAGTTAGGTCCAAAATCAACTGTATTTTTATTTATATCACGAAGCATTTCCATCGCAATTTTACTCATACGAGCTTCGGTATAACGCATAGCCGCAGCGCCATCACCGTCCATAGAACCAAAGTTTCCATGCCCCTGTACAAGCATATAGCGATAGCTGAAATCCTGTGCCATACGTACCATAGCATCATATACAGCGGTATCACCATGAGGATGATACTTACCAATAACTTCCCCTACGATACGCGCAGATTTCTTAAAAGGTTTATTGGCAACGATGCCAAGTTCATTCATCGCATGAAGAATACGACGATGTACTGGTTTTAATCCATCACGAACATCTGGAAGTGCACGATCCACGATAACAGACATAGAATAATCCAAAAAGGATTTTCTCATGACTTCAGAAATATTGACTTCTATTAATCTGTCTTTATTTGTTTCCATGTTATCCTACACCTCCCATTAAATATCTATATCCGCATAAACGGCATTTTCCTGAATAAATTCACGTCTAGGAGCAACTTCTTCTCCCATCAGCATTTCAAATACAGAATCCGCAACCATTGCATCATCAATATTTACCTGTTTTAAGGTACGAACATTTGGATCCATTGTAGTTTCCCATAACTGCTCTGGATTCATTTCTCCAAGACCTTTGTATCGCTGAATATTAACATTTTCACCCATTTGTGCCAAGATTTCATCACGACCTGCTTCATCATAAACATACTCTACACGCTGTCCTTTTTGAAGCTTAAACAATGGAGGCATTGCAATATATACATAACCACCTTCAATGATTGGACGAAGATAACGATAGAAGAAAGTTAACATCAATGTACAAATATGCGCACCATCGACATCGGCATCGGTCATGATAATAATTTTATGATAACGAAGTTTGGAAATATCCATTTCTTCACCAATACCACAGCCAAATGCAGTAATCATAGATCGAATTTCATTATTTTCAAATATACGCTGCAATCTAGCTTTTTCTACGTTCAAAATTTTACCACGTAGTGGAAGAATTGCCTGGAATTTAGAATTTCTACCCTGTTTTGCACTACCACCGGCAGAATCCCCTTCGACGATATAAATTTCACATTCACTGGCATCTTTTGAAGAACAATCTGCCAATTTACCAGGTAAAGAAGATATTTCCAAGGCATTCTTTCTTCTTGTCAACTCCCTGGCTTTTTTCGCAGCCATACGAGCCTTGCTGGCAAGAATTGCCTTATCTACGATAACTTTTGCAGTAGAAGGATTTTCCATGAAGAAACGTTCCAGCTGCTCTCCTAAAATACTAGAAACAATCTTACGTACCTCAGAATTTCCAAGTTTTGTTTTTGTCTGTCCTTCATATTGAGGATCTGGATGCTTGATACTAATAATAGCTGTTAAACCTTCACGAACATCATCCCCAGCAAGCGTTTCATCTTTTTTAATCATACCATTATCTCTGGCATATGCATTAATAATACGAGTCAAAGCCAAACGGAATCCATCTTCATGCGTTCCACCCTCTGCCGTATTGATATTATTACAGAAAGAATAAATATTAGGCATGTATCCATCGTTATACTGCAATGCGATTTCTGCCAAAATACCTTCTTCCACGCCTTCAACATAAACAACTTCTTCATGTAAAACGTTTTTATTTTTATTTAGGTATTCAACGTACTGACGAAGACCTCCATCATATTTATAAACGATTTCTTTTGGTTCTTCTCCTCGCTCGTCTCTTAATACCAGCTTAATTCCTTTATTCAAGAAAGCAAGCTGACGAATACGTGTATTTAACGTATCAAAATCATATACCTGAGTTTCTTTAAAAATCTCTGCATCCGCCTTAAAACGAACAGTAGAACCATGCTTATCAGTTTCTCCGATAACTTCTAATGGTCCCTGAGGTTTTCCTCCATTTTCAAAACGCATGGCATATATATTTCCATTTTGATAAACGGTTACTTCCAGCCATTCACTCAATGCATTAACAACACTGGCACCAACCCCATGAAGACCACCAGATACCTTATAAGCGCCCCCGCCAAATTTACCACCAGCATGCAAAATCGTAAAAATTGTTTCAACACCAGAAATACCAGATTTTTCAACAATACCAGTAGGCATTCCTCGACCATTATCACTAACACGAATGATATCGCCTTTTTCAATGGAAATTTCAATATCGCTTGCAAAACCTGCCAAAGCTTCATCAATAGAGTTATCTACGATTTCCCAAACGAGATGATGAAGTCCTTTTTCACTTGTTGAACCAATATACATACCAGGTCTTTTACGAACAGCTTCCAGACCTTCCAAAACCTGAATATCATCAGCAGTATAAGAATGATCAACTTTTATATTTTCAAGTTCTTCAATCTCTTTCATCTGTTTTTCATCCATAGTTATCCTCCTACTCTGGCAACTTTGCCACTTTCTACTTTCCATAAAGTAACTTTACGCATTTTATGTATTTCTTTTGCTTCACTTATATCTGTAGTAGATATAAAAATCTGCACTTCACTTGGAAGTGACTCCAGCAGTTTTTTTCTTCTATAAACATCAAGCTCACTAAACACATCATCCAAAAGCAACACAGGATAATCATCAATGAGTTTGTGAATCATGTGTACCATACCAATTTTTAAAGCTAATAAAACACTTCTTTTCTGCCCCTGAGATGCATAGGTATCTACATCTTTTCCATTGATCTGAAAATTAAAATCTTCTTTATGTATTCCAATCGTCGTTTGTTTTAAATACACATCTCTATCCAGCGTTTTCTTGTATTTCTGTTTTAGTTCCTCTTTCAAAACATCTTCATCATCGCAATAAGGAACACAACTTTCATAAACAATATGCAGCTTTGTATGATCAAGAGAGAGCTGTTCATAAAAATCTTTACTTTTCTCTAACAACTCTTCTAAAAAATGATAACGCTGTTTCATAATGATCACTTGAACATCAATCAGCTGAGAAGTTAATACCTCAAGAAAATTCTTATCCACATGTTCTTGTTTTAAATACGCATTTCGCTCTTTTAAAAGCTTTTGAGCCGTATAAAGTGTACTTACATACTTCTTACTCACTTTACCCAGTTCCATGTCTACAAACCTTCTTCTACGCCTTGGAGACGCCTGAAATAGATTCATATCATCCGGACAAAACATAACCGCATTAAGCTCTCCTAAAAAATCGCTAACTTTTTTAACTGGATTTTGATAAATAAAAAGATTCTTCCCTTTTTGATTCAACGCAATACGCAGATCTTCTGTTTTCCTTTTTTTCTCTACTTCTCCACGAATAAAGAAAGCTTCACAGCCTTCCCTTATTAAATCTTCATCCCTGTTTGTACGATGAGACTTTGTCGTAGAAAGATAATAAACAGCTTCTAAAAGATTTGTCTTTCCCTGCGCATTCTTTCCAGAAAAAATATGAATACCATCTTCAAGAAGAATCTGCATGTCCCCATAACTTCTAAAATCATGCAGACGAAGAAATGTCAATTTCATAACAATGTGATGGTTTTTCCTTCAATCACAACAACATCGTTAGGATATAACTTTCTACCGCGTCGATCTTCCTTTTCTCCATTTACAGTAATATCCAATTCTTTTACCGCAAATTTTGCCTCACCGCCACTTTGAATAAAGTCTGCTTTTTTTAATAACTGACCTAACGTAATATACTCATTTATAACCTTGATTTCCATAAAAAACCCTCTTTCACATTCCACTCTATTATACCATAAATACTAGGTTTTTTGTGAATTTAAAGGAATATTTTCATAGATTTTATGGATTTTTTCAGGTAAAAAAACAAGAAAAAAAGAGGTCATTTAAAATACATACAACCTCTTTTATAAGTTTATAAATTACGCATAAGTTCGCACTGGCAAAACAAGCTGCAAGACACTGTCATCATCAATTGCCTGCATGATAAATGGCTTCATTTCTCCGCATAGACTAAATTTAACAAGCCCACCATTAAGAGCCTTCAATGCATCAAATACATAACGTCCATTACAGCTGATTTCTAAAGAGTTTCCAGTAAAGCTGGCACTGTTTAAAACCTCCATAGAAGATCCTACTTCTACAGAACGAGAAGATAATACACATTCCTCCTCACTTAATGAAAACTTAATAACAGAAACCCCATCGCTTTTTATAAAGCTTGCACGATCGATTGCCCCAAGCAAGTCCTGTGCATCAATAGTAAGTTCATAAGAAAACTCTAATGGAATCAAACGATTTGTTTCTGGATATACACCATCAATCAAACGTGTCTGAAGAATCGTGTTTTTCATAATAAACTGTGCTTTTTTATCATTTACCGTAACTTCTACATCAAAATCATCTTCTAAGGTCTTTACAACCTCCTGTAAAGATTTAGAAGGTATTGTTATATTAAAGTTTAAATCTTCATTAATTTCAACTGTTTTCTTCGCAAGACGATAAGAATCCGTTGCTACACAATGTAATGTTTTATTTTCACAAGAGAAATTAACACCTGTTAAAACAGGTCTTGTTTCTTTATCGCTTGTCGCAAAACTTGTCTGTGTAATTACTTTTTTTAATGTTTCACCTTTGATTACAAAACATTCCTGTGGTTTTGAAAAATCAATTGCAGGATATTCACTAGCTCTCATCCCATTAATTTTAAACTCTGCAGTATTACCAGATATTTTTGTAAGAGTTCCATCAATCATTTCAAATTCAACAACATCAGCATCAATTTTTCTAACAATTTCTAATATATATTTTGCTTCAATAACAATAGATCCCATTTCATTGATTTCTAAAATACATTCTTCATCTTTCTGTAATGTAGTTTGAATAGAAACATCAGAATCACTACCAGTTAATACTAATTCATGTTCCTTTGCTTCAATCTTAATACCAGAAAAAGCAGGTAATGGTGAAAAATTAGAAATAGCTCTAGATGCTACCGATAAAGCGTTATAAAAATCTTTTTTACTTACCTTGAAATACATGGGTAAAAACTCCCTTCTTTAATATATATTTAAATAATAAATAATAATAAGTATGTGGAAAATGTGGAAAAGTATAAATTAACCGCATAACTTAGGTATATTTTAACAAATTTTACTGTGGAAGAAAAGGTTGAAAACATATGGAAAACTTAATTTCCAATACCTAGTTTTGTTTCTAACTGGAAAACAGCCTGCTGAAAAGTTTCGTTATCTTTTAAAAGTTTTACCATTTTTTCATAACTGGACATAATTGTGGAATGATCTCGATTTCCAAATTCAAATCCAATTTTTACAAATGGCATATGTAGATGTTTACGGCATAAATAAACCGCAATATGTCGTGCATTGGCGATATTTTTTGTTCTTGATTTAGATTCTAACTGTCCAACAGATAAACCATAATATTCACAAACTACAGATTTGATTCGCTGTGCATTTAGAGTATTTTCTACAACTGCGACAACAGGATTTTCTTTGAATACTTCTTTCGCAAAGTCCAAATCGATAATTTCCGGATTATATAGAACAGCCTTGAAAAATAATTCATTTAAAGACCCTTCCAGCTTTCTGACATCACTGGAAAAACGAGTCGCCAAGAAATCTAAAACTTCGTCTTGAATTAAAATTTCGCTTTCTCTTCTTCCCTCAATCTTTTTTAATAAAATAGCTTTCGCTGTTTCAAATTCAGGAGATCCAACAGAAACTGTTAATCCCTGAGAAAAGCGGGAAATTAGACGATTTTCAATACCTTTTAGTTCTGTAGGATGAATATCACTTGTGATAACAATTTGTTTATTGTCTCCTACCAATTTATTGTATAAATTAAAGAAAACTTCCTGTGATGTACTTTGACGAAGACGCTGAATATCATCGATCATAACATAGTCATAAGAACATATTTTTTGTTTAACTTCTTCGACCGTTTTATTTTTCATGGATTCAATGATGAGTGTTACAAAGTCTTCACTATATATATATAAGACCTTATCTTCAGGACGAATTTCTTTTACATAGTTGGCGATAGAATGAATTAGATGCGTTTTCCCAAGACCAGAGTTTCCATAAATAAACAAAGGATTATAAAACTGTCCAGGATAATGGCAGACAGCCATAGCAGCAGCCTGTGCTTCTCGATTGTTTTTACCAACAACAAAGTTATCAAAATTAAATTCTTCTTTTATTTTATTTTCAAATAATATTTCATTTCGTTTCTGTGTTACAACTGCCGGCTCTATCATTTCAATTTCTTTTTGAAGTACAAGCTGACATACAACTGGATAACCAACAACTGAGCTTAATATATTTTGTATATCGATAAGTTCATGTTGTAAAACCTGTTTTTCAATTTGTGTAGAAACAACTACTGTCGCAAATTCCTGGTTTATATCATAGAGTCTTGAACGTGCATAAAATGACTGAAACGAAACACTGTCAATGTCTTTTTTTTCTACAAAAAGATCCATCGTCTTTTTCCAAATTTGAGAAAGTTCACCTTTATTACTATCTAACATGATTCTTCATCCTTTCAACAGGGTTCATTGTACTATATTTTGTGGAAAAAAACTATGTAAAAATAAGGGAGAATAATTTTTCCACAGGAAAACGTACAAAAAACATGATAAATTAAGGCTTATCCACATTTTCCACAAATATCCACATGGAAAACTATGAGGAAATCCACAGTGGAAAAATGTTGAATGTGGGAAAGTGGATAAATGTAAGAAAATAATTTATATAATAAAATTTCTCAACATTAAAATAATACGATAAATAAAGGGTAATATAGACTTTACCACAGTTTCCACACTATGTGGAAAACTATACTGAAATACATGTGGGAAAGTAGTGGAAAACATGTGAATAAGTTTAAATAAGGATAAAAAGCTGACTTTTCCACAAAAATGTGGTGAAAATGAACATCTCTTTTATAAGGAAAGAAAAAACTTGGTAAAGGATGATTTCAGGATTTACAGAGTTTCAATTTTTTTCATATTTTATTGACTTTACTAATAAATTTATGTATAATTTGTGGGCAATGCTCAATTTGTATAAAAGAAAAAGAAGTGGAGGTGGCTCTTAATGAAAAGAACATATCAACCGAGCAAAAGAAAACACCAGAAAACACATGGATTCAGAGCCAGAATGGCTACTGTTGGAGGACGTAAAGTTTTAGCACGTCGTCGTAGCAAAGGTAGAAAAGTGTTATCAGCTTAAAAAATCACCTTCGGGTGATTTTTTTTCAATGGTAAAAAAAGAAGGGAAAAAAATATGAAAAAGGAATTTCGAATAAAGAAGACACAGGAATTTGCGGAAATCCTGAATTACAAAAAGTTTTATACTTGTCCTTCCTTTGCCATTTATGTAAAACCAAAAAAAGAAGAGCATGCAAGAGTTGGAATTTCTGTTGGAAAGAAGCTTGGTAAAGCTGTACAAAGAAATAAAATTAAACGTCAGGTTCGTATGATGGTACAGGAAATTTATGATTTTAGTGAAAATTTCGATACAATTATACTTGTACGTGTAAAATATAAAGAAGAAAGTTATCTAAACAACAAAAAACTCTTGGAAAGATTGGTTAAAAAAGTTAAAATATAAAGGTAGGCAATTTTAATGAGGAGAATACAAATGAAAAAATTTTTTAAAGGAAAAAAGAAGTTTCTTCTAGTTGCTACGTTAATGATGGTTCTACTTACAGGATGTAGTGTTCCACGTGATCAAAAAACGGGAAAAACATACATTAATTCCATCATAACGATTAAAGAAGAAACTGTTCAGAAAAAGAATGTAAGTTTTGAACCTGGTTCAAAAGAAGAGAAACAGTATAAAGATTTAAAACCGGAAGATACGATTACAATTCCAAAGACAACATGGAAAGATGCTTTAGAAGAAAGCTGGTTTAATGGTTTAATTGTTTATCCTATTTCTCAGCTTATTAACTTTGTTGCAGGATTCAGTGATGGCGGTGTAGGTATCATCGTTGCAACAATTTTGATTCAGTTAATTATCTTCTTATTCTCAATCAAGTCACAGGTAGCAAGTCAGCGTATGCAGGCTCTGCAGCCAGAAATGCAAAAAATTCAGGCAAAATATGCAGGAAGAACAGATGATCGTGCAAAAATGATGCAGGCGCAGGAAATGCAGGCATTGTATTCAAAATATAAGATCAATCCTTTTGGTACAATTTTAGTAACATTTATTCAGTTCCCTGTAATTTTAGGAATGTATCAGGCAACCATGAGAGCTTACAGTGTTGTAACGGGTTCTTTTATCGGTATTGATTTGACAAAATCACCAATTGAAGGATTGGGTGATAGTTTCTGGTATATCGTTATCTTTGGATTGATGATTATCTTCCAGCTATTATCTTTCAAAATTCCTCAGTGGCTGCAGGAAAGAAGAAACAAAAAGAACCATGTCAAAGAAAAGAAATATGCACAGCCAGATAAAAAAGCAAATGGTATGATGGGTTCAATGAACATGATGATGTACATGAGTACTGCTATGATTGCTGTATTTGCGATTAACTGGCCACTTGCAATGTCATTCTACTGGTTAGTAGGTTCTGTTGTTCGTGTTGGACAAAACTTTGTAGTTCATAAATACTTTATGAAAGACTAGGAGGGATTCCTATGAAAACATATACTGCTAAAAATTTGGATGAAGCTTTAAAAGCTGCTGCTGAAGATAAAAATGTAATGATAAGTGATCTTACATATACAGTAGTAGAAGAGTCAAATGGCTTTTTAGGAATTGGTAGTAAGACAACAATTTCTGCCTATTGTAAAAAAGATATTTGTGTGTTCATGAAAGAATATTTACAAAAATATTTTAATGGAATTGGTATGCAGGCTGATGTTGAAGTCAGTGAACAAAATGATTTCTATAAAGTTACATTAGATGCGGAAAACAATGCAATCCTAATTGGAAAAAACGGACAGACATTACAGTCGATCAATAATGTATTGCGTTCTGCTGCATCTGGTGAATTTAAACGTCGTGTACGAGTATTAATTGATATAAACGGCTACAAAGAAGAAAAATATGAAAAAGTATGTGCTCTTGCAAAACGTATCGCAAGAACAGTACAACGCTCTAGAACAGATGCCGTTTTAGATCCTATGCCTGCAGATGAAAGAAAAGCAATTCATAACTGTTTAAGTGATATGAATTATGTTTCAACTGTAAGTGAAGGCGAAGGTAGTGAAAGACGATTAAAAATCGTTTATAATCCTGATAAGCATAAATAAAAAAATTCATTAGGGTGAGGAGAACCTCCCCTTTTTTTTATGAAATAAATTCCTATTCGATTTATAATTATAAAATTAGTATAATGAATTTGAAGATTACAAATAATATCGATTATTTATATTAAAGAATGTGTATTATAATTTAATAGAAAAGTGAGGGATAGTTATGGTGTATATAGCAAAAAGTATTGCAAAAGAACTTCAATATGTGAAATTGGGAATTTTAGAATATGAAGCAGAGATAAGAGAAAGTGATAATGAAATAAACAATTTGTTAAATGAAAAAATATCCGAATTATCAAATATGAAGATGGAAGATATTCGTAAAATAAATGCAGTAGAAGATACTAGAGCTGCCTATAAGTTATTAGGAAATAATCCTAGCAAATACCGTAATGCAGCAGAAGCAATGCTTAGAAGAATTATAAAACAAAAAGGTCTTTATCAAATTAATAATATTGTTGATATAAATAATTATATGTCTATAAGCAGTGGATATACTGTTGGATCTTATATGTTGGAAAATATTGATGGTGATGTTTGCTTGGATGTACAAAAAGAAGATGCCTATTATGATGGGATTGGGAAAGAGAAAGTTAATTATAGTAAAATGCCTGTATTATTTGACGGAAAAGGAGCTTTTGGAAGTACAACGAGTGATAGTCAAAGAACAATGGTAAAAATGGGGAATCATAAGATAATAAGCGTAATCTACTGTTTTTCTAATACAGAATTAAACGCAGTAATACAAGAATACAAAAAATTATTAGTACAGTTTGCAGGAATACACGATGAAGAGATATATGAGTATATTGTTGAGAAATAGGGAATGAGTGTATTTTATGGGGAATTATCAATATTTATAAAGCTAATAAACAACACCTCTTACCATAGAAGTGTTGTTTTTCTTGTTATGAGAAAACCCCTAGATAGTCTAGGGGTTCAAAAAAGCTTTAGCGATGAGTCTTTAAAAGAAAAACTCCTTTTGATAAAAAGAAAATGCGGCTTGGCAACTGCAAAGACATATCAAAAGGAGGACGAAAAAATGAATAAATCATCTAACGACTTACATACTCTATCACACACTACATGGAATTGCAAATATCATATAGTATTTGCTCCAAAGTATAGAAGAAAAGTATTTTATGGAGAAAAAAGATTAGAGATAGGAGCAATATTGAGAATATTATGTAATTGGAAGGGAGTACATATAATAACAGCAGAAGTATGTCCCGATCATGTACATATGCAATGGAAGACACCAGTGACTAGATATAGAGCATTAAAGAAATCTCATTTAAAGTTAATGATAAATAATTTTCTTAGAATATTTTAAAAAATAACAAAAATACTTATTATTTTAACAATCACTGATAAATATATTTCACATTTATTCAAAAAAAAGTAAAATAATATTTCATAATGGGCGTAAGTATGTTATATTACATATATAGATTAAGTACTTAAATTGAAGTACATAAGTTAGGAGGTAAAATGAAGTTTCATTGTGAAGAAAAACCTATCCTATGGGGTGGAGCGACTGCATCTAGCCAATATGAAGGAGGATGGGATAAAGGTGGAAAGGGTATGGATACGCAAGATTGTCGTCCATATCTAGTTAGAACATCAAACGCAACTACCGAAACACGACTTTTAACAAAAAAGTCGGTAAATGAATCAAAAAAAGATAAATTAAAATTTTATCCTTTTAGATCTGGTTCTGATGGATATAATCATCTTAAAGAAGATATACAGTTACTTAAAGAATTAGGTATTGATATCTATCGTTTATCAATTAGTTGGGCTAGACTATATCCAAACGGAGATGAAGAAGAACCAAATATTGATGGAATTCGATATTATGATGAAGTATTTTCAGAAATAAAAAAAAGTGGAATGAAAATATTTTTAACTATGACACATTATGCGCTTCCTTTATACCTAGTGGAGCATTATGGTGGTTGGACTAATCGTAAGTTAATTGAATTCTATATTAGATTTGCAAAAACTATATTTGAAAAATGGGGAGATATTATAGATTACTACCTTCCTTTTAATGAAATTAATGCAGGATATTTTTCCCCATATAATGGTGTTGGATTATTACGTGAAGAAAATAAACCTTATAATCAGTCGTTAGTTTTTCAGTCACTTCATCATCAATTTGTAGCGAGTGCAAAAGTCATTGAACTAGGACATAAATTGGTAAAAGGAAAATTTGGATGTATGGTAGCTTGCTTTTGTTATTATCCATACTCATGCAATCCTTTGGATAATATGAAATTAGTTACAGATGAAAATACAAATACATGGTTTTGTGCAGATGTATTAACAAGAGGATATTATCCAAATTATATGACTCGTTTTTTTGAAGAAAGAAATATTGAATTTGAAGTAACAGAAGAAGATGAACGTGTTTTAAGAGAAAATACAGCAGATTTTGTATCATTTTCTTATTATCAATCAAGTGTAACATCTTGTGAAGAAAAAGAGAAAACTGCTGGTAATTTGGTAGTTACAACAAAAAATCCATATTTAAAGGCAACTGAGTGGGGTTGGCAGATTGATCCAGTTGGTTTACGTGTAACATTAAATAAAGTGTATGACCGATATCAAAAACCTATTTTTATTTCTGAAAATGGATTAGGAAGTCGTGATGTTTTAGAAGAAGATAAAACGATTCATGACTCGTATAGAATTCAATATTTAAAAGAACATTTTGAACAAATTAAAGAAGCACAATTAGATGGTGTAGATATTTTAGGTTATATTATGTGGGGAGTTATTGATATTGTTTCAGCAGGTAGTTGTGAAATGGAAAAAAGATATGGTGTAGTTTATGTAGATGCTGATAATGAAGGAAAAGGAACATACCAGCGTTATAAAAAAGATAGTTTTGAATGGTATAAGAATTTTATAAAATCAGAAAAGGAGAGATTTCATGTCAAATAATTTTTTAAAAAATTTAAATACAGAACAACAAAATCCTAATACTTTAGATATTGATATATGTTCAACAAATGAAATTCTACAAAAAATTAATCAAGAAGATAAAAAAGTAGCTCTTGTTGTTGAAGAACAAATACCATCGATAACTCAATTAATTGATGCAGCTTATGAATCTTTGAAGAAAGGTGGAAGAATAATTTATGTTGGTGCAGGAACATCTGGACGATTAGGAATATTAGATGCATCTGAATGTCCACCAACTTATGGTGTTTCAGATGAACTTGTACAAGGAATCATTGCAGGAGGTTATCCAGCAATATTTAAAGCACAGGAAGGAGCTGAAGATTCTAAAGAAAAAGGAAAAGAAGATCTAATACAAAAAAAAGTTAATAAAAATGATATGGTCATTGGACTAGCTGCAAGTGGTCGTACACCATATGTTATAGGAGCTTTAGACTATGCTAATGAAATTGGTGCTACTACAGGAAGTGTATGTTGTGTGCTTAATGGAGAAATTTCTAAAGTATCAAAATATCCAGTTGAGGTAGTTACAGGTGCAGAAGTCGTAACAGGTTCAACACGTATGAAAGCCGGTACAGCACAGAAAATGGTATTAAATATGATTTCAACAGCTGTAATGATAAAATTGGGAAAAGTATATAAAAATTACATGATAGATGTTCAGCCAACAAATGAAAAATTAGAGTATCGTGCATGTAGCATAATAAGTAATTTAGCTAATGTAGATGAATCTGAAGCAAATAAATTATTTATTGAAAGTGGAAAAAGTGTAAAATTAGCAATCATAATGTCTATTACAGGAAAAACGAAAGAAGAAGCCAGTTTGGCATTGACAAAAACAGAAGGACATATGAAAAAGGCAATTGATTTATTAAATAAGGAGGAAAAATAAAATGAATGAAATGGAAATGATTATTTTTGAAATTATTAGTAATGGAGGTACTGCAAAAGGATTATCTTATGAAGCAATAGCTTCTGCAGAAGAAGGTAATTTTGAAAAAGCAGATGAATTGTTAAAAGAAGCGGATGAATATTTAGTAAAAGCACATCAAATACAGACAGATTTAATCCAATCAGAAGCTGCTGGAAAACATCACGATGTTACAGTATTATTTGTACATGCTCAGGATCACTTGATGACATCTATGGAAGTACGTACATTAGCTGAAAATATAATCAAGATGAATAAAAGATTATACTCATTAGAAAATAAAGGATAGAGTTGTGAAATATTTAGAAGTAAAACATAAAGATAAAACTATTCGAGGATTTTTACATGGAAATAATAAAAGTGATGTTGTACTCATTTTTCATGGTTTTACAGGTAATAAAGTAGATCATCATGGAATGATAAAAACTTTTGCTCAAGATATAGCATTTTCTGGTTTTTCAACATATAGATTTGATTTTTTAGGTTCAGGAGATAGTGATGGTAATTTTTTTGAAGAAGAGAGTATTTCTTCTCAAATTGAACAAGCCAAAACAGTTATTCAATCTTTTGTTGAAAAAAAATATAAAATACATATATTTGCTTTTAGTATGGGAGGAGTTGTAGCAACACATCTTTTAAATGATAAAAACATTCAATCACTTTTCCTATTATCTCCAGCAGGAAACTTTAATGAAATTTTAAAGAAAATGATAGCTCAATCAGGAAAAAGACATACAGATGGTGCAGAAATCAATGGATTTCATATTTCAAATGAATTTATAGAAGAAGCTGAAACATTCTCTTATTTTGATGATATTTGTTATTTTAAAGGTCCTGTACAGTTAGTACAAGGAACAAAAGATCAATATGTGTCAAAAGAAAGCTTTTTATCCTATAAGTCTATTTTTAAAAACTGTTATGCAGTATGGATTGAAAATGCAGATCATTGTTATAGCGAAATTTCTACAACAGAGAGTGTAAGAAAGGAGATTATTAATTTTTATGGCAAAATTAAAAACATGGCAATATAAGAATAGAAAAAAACCTAGAAAATACCGTACTTCATTAGGAACTACAGATTATGATATTCCTATGTTTGGATATCGAAGTGCATTAATAATTCTATTAGTAACATTTTTAGCATTATTAATTATACCGGCAATATGTGATTTAATTAATGTAAACTATCATTTACCTACAGTAATTTTAGGTGGTTTATGCTCCGGTTTTTCAGTTTCCTTTTCGCAATTTTTTATTGAGAGAAAAATTGGAATATGCCGTAGTTTTTGGATAGTAGGAGGTTTATTATCTTTATTCGTTGCAATGATGCTATTCCTATTAATATACGCAGGAATAATTATGTAAATGCTAAAATAAAATTTTATTTCGTTAAAAATTAAAAAAAATTAAAATTATATTGCAAGAAAACGTTTACACTGTTATAATTAAAATATAAAAGAAAGGAGATTTTTTTATGAAAGTATTATTAGTATGCTCACAGGGGATGTCAAGTGCAATTGCAGCAAAAGCATTACAGGATACTGCTGTAAAACAAGGATTAGATATTACAGTTACAGAATGTAGTACACAAGCATTTGCAGAAGAAATTAAAAATGGTTACGCAATTGGAATGGTTGCTCCACAGATTCGTCATCGTTTTGATGTATTAAAAAAACAAGCAGATGATGCTGGTATTCCATGTATCTTGATACAGCCTCAGGGTTATACACCTTTAGGTGGTCCTAAATTACTTGCTCAAATAAAACAAGAGTTAGGTGAGTTAAAATAAGGGACGTTTTGTAAAATGAGAGGAGAAAAATAGATGTTTAACGCAATCACAAAATTTATGGATGAAAAGCTATCAACACCTATGGCAAAATTGGCTGAACAACGTCACTTAAGAGCTATTCGTGATGGTATTATTGCAACTTTACCATTAATCATCGTTTCATCAATGTTCATGGTAATTGCATTCTTACCAAATTCAATGCCACAAGATTGGGGTATTACACAATTTATTGCTGAAAATCAAACAAAAATTTTAATGCCATATCGTGTATCTATGTATATTATGACTTTATATGCTGTATTCGGTATCGGTTATTCTTTAGCAAATTCTTATGATCTTGATGGTCTTTCTGGTGGAATACTTGCAGAACTAGCATTTTTATTAACAATTATTCCTAGCTCAATTCCTGCACAAACTGAAGCAATTGCTTCATTAGCTTCTCAAAATGCAGAATTAGCTAATTATTTATCTGCTGTACCTACTGGATTTGTGTTACCTATGACAAATTTAGGATCGGCTGGTATGTTTATAGGTATTATTGTTTCGTTCTTTGCTGTTGAGGTATATAGATTCACACAAAAGAGTGGTTTTAAAATTTCAATGCCACCACAAGTCCCATCATCTGTTGCACGTTCATTTGAGGCATTAACACCTACAGCTATTGTTCTATTGGCAGTTGCAACTGTGACTATGTTCATTGGTATTGATGTTCATGGAATTATTTCGAAAATAATTTCTCCATTAATTCGTGCTACAGATTCATTGCCTTCTGTGTTGTTAATTATATTTATAACACAATTCTTTTGGTCATTTGGTATTCATGGATGGTCAATCGTAGGATCATTGGCACGTCCATTATGGTTAGTATTATTAGAAGAAAATACAACAAATTTTGCAGCACATGCTGCTGTTACAAATGTTGCAGCTGAGCCATTTTATCAGTGGTTCGTTATGATTGGAGGATCTGGTGCAACAATTGGTTTAGCAATCCTATTCGCAATACGTTCAAGATCTGCTTATGGTAAAGCGTTAGGTAAGACAGCAATAGTTCCTGCTATCTTTAATATAAATGAACCAATGATTTTCGGGGCTCCTATCGTATTAAATCCAATGTTAATTATTCCTTTTATAATTGCGCCTATGTTAAATGGTCTTATTGCTTGGTTTGCAACAACTATGGGGTTAGTTAATAATGTTGTAGCAAGTTCACCTTGGACTTTACCAGGGCCAATTGGGGCATTCCTTGCATGTGGAAATGATTGGCGTGCTGCAGTACTAAGTATTGTTTTAATCATATTATCTATTTTAATTTATTATCCATTCTTTAGAATGTATGATAAACAATTATTAGCTGATGAAAATAGTAATGAAATAGTTCAAGATTAAATTATTTTATGCCTTGTTATAATATAAACAAGGCATTTTATAAATATAAAAGAAAGGAAATTATAAATATGAGAAGATTAGGTATTTCAATTTATCCAGAAAAATCAGATAAAGAAACAATTTTAAATTACATAGATAAAACATCAAAAGCTGGATTTTCTAGAATTTTTTCTTGTTTACTATCCGTAGAGAAAAGTAAAGAAGAAATTATAAATGATTTTAAAGAAATAAATACATATGCGAAATCAAAAGGATTTGAAATTATTGTAGATGTTTCTCCAAGAGTATTTAATCAATTAGGTATTAGTTATCAAGATTTGACATTCTTTAAAGATATTGGAGCGGATGGATTAAGATTAGATATGGGATTTACTGGTAATGAAGAAGCTATTATGACTTTTAACCCATATGATTTAAAGATTGAAATTAATATGAGTAATGATGTTCATACTATTGATACTATAATGGATTATAAACCAAATCGATATAATTTATATGCTTGTCATAACTTTTATCCACATGGCTATACTGGATTAGGTTTAGAGTTCTTTGAAAATTGTACAAAACGATTTTCTAAATATGGACTACGTACAGCTGCATTTGTTACAAGTCAAAATAAAGATACTTTTGGATCTTGGCCTGTAACGGAGGGTTTGCCTACACTTGAAATGCATCGTCATTTGCCTATGGATGTGCAAATAAAACACTTTATTGCTATGGATAGTATAGATGATATTTTAATTTCTAATTGTTATCCTACAGATGAGGAAATAGATAAAGTAAAAGGTTTAGATTTATCTCTTTTAACATTAGATGTTGAATTATATAAAGATACGCCAGAGATTGAACAGAAAATCTTATTTGAAGAACTTCATTTTAATCGAGGTGATCAAAATGAGAATATGATACGATCCACACAAAGTAGAGTAAAATATAAAGGACACCATTTCGCATTATTTCATGCACCAGAAATTATTCGACGTGGTGATGTAATCATTGAAAGCAGTGAATATGGTCATTATGCTGGTGAATTACAAATAGCTCTGCATGATATGAAAAATAGTGGCAAGACGAATGTAGTAGGACATATACGAAAAGAGGAACATTTTTTGTTAGATTATATTAAACCATGGCAGAAATTTCGTCTTAGAAAGGTAAAATAATGAATTATTATGTTGGAATTGATGGAGGAGGTACTAAAACAGCATTTGCATGTTATAATGAAGAAAAAGAATGTGTTGCAGAATGTATCTTAGAAAGTTGTCATGTTTTACAAGTTGATAGAGAAAAGGCAATTTCCATACTTAAGCAAGGTCTAGAAAGACTAGCGCAATCTCTAAAAAATGATGTTGATGTACATTTCTATATTTGTGCAGGATTAGCTGGATATGGAAAGGATAAAGAATTAAGAAAAAGAATCGAGTCTATTTGCGAAGAAAGCTTTAAAAATCATAAATATGTTATTTGTAATGATGGAGAAATAGCATTAGCAGGTGCTTTAAATGGTAAAGATGGAATATTAGTAATTTCTGGGACCGGATCAATTGCATATTCGACATTACAAGGTCACACAGAACGAAGTGGTGGATGGGGATATATGTTAGGAGATGAAGGAAGTGCTTATTGGATAGGTAAAAAGCTACTTCAAGAATATACAAAACAATGTGATGGTAGACATTCTCGTACTGATCTCGTTGAATTTGTTAAAAATTCATTAAAATTGAAAGATGATTATGATCTTATATCATATACTGCCAATATATTAAAAAATGATCGGGGAAAAATCGCAAAATTAGCACTTTTAGTAAATGATTTAGCAAAGAAAAACGACAAAGCAGCCCTTCGTATTTATGATGAAGCCGCAAGAGAAATTGCTGAAATAATACACTCTTTATCGAAATCTTTTCCAAATAAATGCTATGTAAGTTATATAGGTGGTGTTTGGAAAGCAAAAGAGCTTATTATTGATCCATTAAAATATTATTTAAATGAAAATATTATTCTAGAAGAACCAAAGTATCCTCCTGTTTTTGGAGCGTATCTTATTGCATATAATCTTTTTAAAGTGTAAAGTAAGTGTGTAATGAAAAGAGGGATAATATGAGCTGTATTTATAAAATAAAAGAGGGAAGAAAGTCTTTTACTTCTACAGAAAAGAGAATTGCAGATTATATTCTCAATTATCGTTTAGAAACTGTTGAAGCTTCTGTTCAAGATTTAGCGGAAAGAACTAATACTTCAGCAGCGGCATGGATTAGATTTTCAAAAAAATTAGGTTATAAAGGTTTAACAGCATTAAAAATGGATTTAGCAAAAAATGATGATGATAATGAAAAAGATGAACTATTTAATGTCTTGATTAAAGAAAATGATTCAATTGATGTAATGGTTCGCAAGGTTCAACAAATTTCTTTACATTCAATTGAACAGACCTATAAATTACTAAATCTAAATACTTTAAAAAATGCTATTCAATTAATAATTCATGCGAGAAACATATATTTAATCGGTATTGGTGGAAGTGGTCTGGTATGTACAGATTTTATGCATAAACTAACAAGAGTAAATCATAACGTAATATACCATGAAGACCCTCATATTTTATTAGCTAGAATCGCTCACATGCAAGAAAATGATGTATTGGTTGCCATTAGCTATAGTGGAGAAACACACTTAGTAAATGTAGGAGTAGAAAAGGCAAAAGAACTTAATATACCGATTATTGCTATAACACAATATAATGTGCGTAGTACATTATCAAAATTAGCTGATATTAATCTTTATACACCAGTTATTGAAAAAGATCTTCGTTTAGGGGCTATTTCTTCTAGAAATGCATCATTAGAGTTAACTGATTTAATATATTATGGTGTTATAAAAGAAAATATAGATCAGGCAAAAAAAGATCTAACTAAAACAAGAGAACTAATTCATGAAGTAAATAATAAATAAGATGAGGAGAAAAAATGTTAGCAATAGGATTAATGTCTGGAACATCTTTAGATGGAATAGACGCAGTTTTATGTGAAGTTACAGGGTTTGGTGAAAATACTAAAATTCGTCAGATAAGTTTTTGTACTTGTGAAATTCCTCTTAATATTAAGGAAAAAATACGTCGTTGCTGTGCAAATGAAAAAATTACTACAGATTTAATTTGCTCATTAAATTTTGAATTAGGTGAACAATTTGCATTAGCAGCATTAAGTGTTTGTCACAAAGCAGGTATAAATAGTAAAGATGTTGCATTCATAGCAAGTCATGGACAAACAATTTATCATATACCACATGCTTATGGTGACTGTGTTCCTAGTACTTTACAGATAGGAGAAAGCGCAATAATTGCACAACGATGTCAATGTCCTGTAATTTCTAATTTTCGTGTTAAGGATATGGCAGTAGGTGGTGAAGGTGCACCATTAGTTCCATACAGTGAGTTTATTTTATATAGAAAAGAAGATGAAGCAGTTGCATTACAAAATATAGGTGGAATAGGGAATGTTACTGTTTTACCGGCTGGATGCACTATTGATAATGTATATGCATTTGATACTGGGCCAGGAAATATGATTATTGATGAAGCAATGAGAAAATTATATAGAAAGTCATATGATGAAAATGGTTTGATAGCATCAAAGGGAAGAATAATTGAAAATCTAAAAGATGAATTGATGAAACATTCGTATTTAAATTTAAAACCACCTAAAACAACTGGTCGTGAAATGTTTGGAGAGCCATTTACAGATGAATTATTAAAATGTTATCAAGGAGAAAATAAAGAGGATATTATAGCGACATTAACATGGTTTACAGCCTATTCTATAGCTGAAAGTTATAGAAAATTTGTCTTACCAAATCATCAATTATCTGAAGTAATTTTAGGTGGAGGAGGGGCTCATAATGCCACTCTTAAGAAGATGATTGAAAATGAGCTGCCAAATATAAAAATATTGACTCAGGAAGATAAAGGTTATTCATCAGATGCTAAAGAAGCAATTGCATTTGTGATATTAGGTAATGAAACTATGCATCAACATTTTTCAAATGTGCCAAATGCAACTGGTGCAAAACAAAAAGTTATTTTAGGAAATATTACATATCCTAATTAATAATGATTTGTTAATAAATTTCTATACTATAAAAATATTTAAGTAAAAAAAAACAGATGATTTATGGTATTCCTATTATCATCTGTTTTTATATATTTTTAAAAGAATAATGTCTATTGTAAATCAACAACTATACTTTTAATGTTTAATTTCTTTCTGTTTTTCTTTTTCACGCATTCCTTTTAATAATTTTTTAATTGTTATTATAAATAAAATAACAGTTGTTGTAGTTGCGATGAAGTCTGCAATAGGTTCAGCTAAGAATACAGCTTCTACATCATTTTCCATAAATGTAGGAAGCAAATAAATTAAAGGAATTAGTACGATAATTTTTCTAAACAATGCAAGGAATGTAGAAATCTTAGGTTTTGCGAAAGCAATAAATGTCTGTTGACATGCAACCTGTGCACCCATAACAATCATACCTGCCATATAAATACGTAATGCCCAAACAGTTAATGGTACAAGATCAGCATCATTTGTAAATATCATAACCATTAGCTGTGGTGCAAACATAGCAATTAACCAGATAATAGAGGTATAAATTAAAGAAGAAAGTAGAATCAGCTTGAATCCTTTCTTTACACGTTCAGAGTTATTTGCACCATAGTTATAACTAATAATAGGTTGTCCACCTTGTGTAAGTCCTTGTAATGGAAGCATTGCAAACTGCATACAACTAGATAAAATTGTCATAGCACCTACAGCTAAATCTCCACCATATTGTAATAAAGATGAGTTAAAACATAATACTAGAATACTTTCGGTTGACTGCATAATGAATGGTGCAACACCAAGACTGATACATGGGAGTAATACATCTTTTGAAATAGGAAAATTCTCTTTTTTTAATTTTAAAATTGTATTTTTTCCAACAAGGAAATAAATTGCCCATACAGCACTAATCGACTGTGAAAGAACTGTTGCAAGTGCAGCACCTCTAACCCCCATATCTAATCCAAAAATGAAGATTGGATCTAATACAATATTTGTTACTGCACCAATACAAACTGTTAACATACTAATTTTAGAAAATCCTTGTGCAGATATAAAAGCATTTAATCCTAATGTCATCTGTACAAAAATTGTACCAATTGCATAAATATTAATATAGCTAATTGCATAAGGAAGTGTATTTTCACTTGCGCCAAACAATAACAATAGTGGCTCTTTAAACACTAATACAACAATTGTAAGTAGAAGGGAAGTGATAAACAATGCAGAAAAACAGTTACCAAGAATTTTTTCTGCCCCTTTATTGTCTTTTTTTCCCATTAAAATACTTGCACGTGGGGCTCCTCCCATACCTACAAGATAGGCAAACGCGGAAACGATCATAATGATAGGAAAACATACTCCAACACCAGTTAAGGCTGCCGCTCCAACTTCTGGTATATGCCCAATATACATACGATCAACCATATTGTAAAGGGCATTTACGATTTGTGAAAGTATGGTTGGTACAGCTAAAATAAATAATAATCTGCCAACTGGTTCCTTTCCTAAATCTACTTCTTGTGACATTTTTAATTTCATAACGCATCTCTCCTTATTTTTTTATCCAAACAAGATCTAATTTTGTTTAGTGTTTTTTCTGTTTGTTCAAATTCCTCTGGTGAAATATCTTTAAAAATCTCCTCATTTATTTTATCTTTTAAACTTACTATTTTTTTAATTATAGTATTTGATTCCTTAGTTAATAAAAGATGCTGTATTCTTTTATCTTTTTCATCTTTTTTACTAATAAGAAGTTTCTTTTTGATTAGAGAATCGATACTTCTAGAAACTAATGTCTTTGAAACATTCAGACAAACACATAATTGCATACTTGTATTGATATTAGGATTGTTGTGCAAAAATAAAAGAATATCTATTTCATTAGGTGAATAGTTTTCTTCCTTAAAATAAGAGTAAAATTCATTAACATAGACCTTTCTTATATACATACAGGCTTTTAACATTTCTTCTACATTTGTAAGCATAAAACCCTCCATTAGTTTACAAGTAAACAATTATTAGTATAGTAGATTTATTGATTAAGTCAATAAGAATAGTGAAAAAATAGGAATAAAAAAGACCTAAACAATAAAAAATCGTGTTATTTAGGTCTTGCTTATTCTACCAGCATTATAGTCCTAGCAGATTCAATTTATAAATTAAATCTCTAAGTTTATCATTTTCAATAAACATTATCATATAGATAGGCAAATACATATTACACTTTTCCAACCATTTTTATAAAATTTTATGCACTTTTCCAACTTCAAAGAAAATTTTAAGTGTCTTTTTTATATAATATCGTATTTTATTTAGTTTGATATATTTCTTAAAACTTTTGCAGTTATAAAGTTTGTTATTCGAAAGTTGATTTAACTAATTCTTATTTTCTACTTTGAGAAGAATATAATAATGTATTCCAAAAGATTGATCACTGATTTAAACATATTATGAAAAATAGTGAAGTAGTTAACCTCACTATTTTATCTATATACTGAGTACAATGACGACAATCAAAAGAAGGATAAATAGAATAAATAACAAGTTTCTTTTTTTCATTTCCATTGCTCCTTTCTGTGAAATAAACGAATACAATATCCATGTAAAGAAGAAATACTTTGTATAAACTGAAAAAATAATAGAAATCCAACAAATCCTGAGATAGAGTTTTGAAACTCTATATGAAGCTTTTTTTGATATAAATACATCGTTGCATATAAAAGGATACAAAAGATAATTGTAAATAAAGTTAAAAATCCAACAAAATAGTAATAACCTAAAAAAGCAAGTATAACTCCTGGAATAAATCCAAATAAAAAAGCTAGATCTAAATAAATTACCGATAGATTGATAGTGGTGAAAAATTTTGGATAAAATCCTGTTTGTTTCCATGGCGGAATAAAGCTAAGTCCTTCAATCATACCAATTGCCCAGCGTTTACGCTGATTATACAATCCATCAAAAGTAGCTGGAACTTTTGTATAGCCTACCGCAGATGGTTCATAAGTAGAGGCTAGCTTTTTGTTTAATATTTCATAGGTTAATACAATGTCTTCACCCATTACATCCTTCCACCCGTTCATACTTTTTACAACAGCAGTCTTATAGGCACTAAAAGCTCCTTGTGCGACAAGAGTAGAATGATAAGAGCCTTGAAATCTTTTTACAGATGCAATACTTAAAAGATAATCATAAGTTTGTATCTTTGATATAAAAGAGTCATTTGTGTTTTTAACAAATAAATTTGCCGCAACACATGCACTTTTTTTATATACAATGTGATTCATAATATTTTGTACAGCATGTTTTTCTAGACAGGTATCCGCATCTACAGTAAGAAAATAATTTGTATTAACGAAACGTAAACCATGATTTAAAGCCTTTGATTTTCCTAATTCTTTACAAAATGTATACTCTAAAGTACATTGACAAGGAACATCTTTTCTCATTGAACATACCATTTCTTTTGTTTTATCTGTAGAGGCATTGTCCACAACAATCACTCGTATATGACCAAGATATTTTTGGTTAAGAATACTCTGTATGGTTTCTTTTATATTAACTTCTTCATTATGATCACATAAAAGAAGGGTTATATCTTCATCAGTATTTGGATAGTGTTTCATTTTTTGGTTTAACAGATTAGAAAAAAACATGGTATTCATTAAAAAACCAGGCAACAACGCAATACCGATAATTACCCACCATACATAAATTACAGGTAGTTCATCACTTATTTCTCTTCCCCATATAAGTGCAAAATATAAAGAAAAGAAAAACCAGCAAAGCCCATAACCTATAGAAAGAATAAATTTTATATTCACTTTATCCCTCCCTTGTTTCAATATATGCAAAAGAAAAAAAGGAGAAAAGGTGTATGTACAGTATTCAAGAAATAAACATATAAAGTTTAAGTGAAGTAAACATGCTCCAGGAAAAGTAATTCTAATTTTTATTTGTTAGATAGATAGAGTTTATTTTCTAAAAAAAGTAACTTTAATTGTTTTTTTTGTAGATATTTTTGTATTTTTACCTATTTGTTTCGTATAAGTTAGTGAACAGGGTAAATGTATGCCCTGTATATCACGATATCGGTATAGACAAACAATATTCATGTTTTTATAATGAAGATGAATATGTATCATCTTCCGATATCCGTAAAAAAAGAAAG
>ERZ773103.443-NODE-443-length-46355-cov-4.848229_pt1 | contig 46355 bp, 42 predicted proteins | sample MGYA00511118_ERZ773103 | MGnify/ENA primary metagenome ERZ773103 (study PRJEB29015, sample SAMEA2737821) | human gut metagenome | biome: human gut; feature: human-associated habitat; material: faeces | place: China | collected 2012 ... | reverse complement strand
CTAATGTACCAGTCGCTGGTACATTTATTTTAAATGGAGGAAAATAAGATGATGTCAAAGAAGGGCTTGATTGATCAGTTATCTGAAATAACTGGATTAAACCAAAAAGAAACAGAAAAAGTGATTGAAGGATTGGTGCAGATAGTACAAGATGAGTTAGCAGAAAATGGAGACTGTAAGATTTCTGGACTTGGGAAATTTGCAATATGTAATCGTCCAGAGCGTATGGGAGTTAATCCAGCAACAAAGGAGAAAATGACTATTTCTGCTTCTAAAAGTGTTAAATTTAAACCTTGTAAAAAATTAAAAGAGAAAATTAAGTGATATGAATGAAATGATGATGGAGATTATTTCCAATGTATTAGACGCATTAGCTATTATTGTGGGTTTTGTTACGATATTTATCGTTAATATGTTGGAAAGGAAAAGAGAAAAAGCTATGTTAAGAAAAGAACTAAAAGATAAACAATTATTAGATGATTGGAGCAATTGCAGTGAAATAGTGAAAATTATAGCAAACGACTTTTCGTTTTTTATGGAAAAAACGCGTTTAATAGTTTCTGATAAAGAACTGGTTGTTAAAAGTAGTACGACTTATAAGATAGAGATATTAAAAATGCAACATGATTTGAATGAGAAACTTTTAAAATTCCATGAATTGATTGAAAGAATAGAATTTAGTAACAATAGTGACTATAATGTTTTTCAGGACTTTTATTCTTATACTTTTAATGAAGTGAACAATAGATATAAACAAGTTATGATATGTATTGATAAGATAGTTAGTAAGGAAAATGATATTATTGATATTAAAGAGTTTTCAGGAGACAGTAAATTGTTGGGACTTGCTATCAAGACAGCAAATGAAAATTATAGAATCCAGTTAAACAAAAAAGATTCTTAAAGGAGGAGAAATCAATGAAAAAACTTATAAGTATGATTGCTGTAGCTGCATTGCTGATTACAGGCTGTGCAAAAGAATTGAAGGTAACGCCAGCAGTAAATCTAAAAGTTGAATATGGAGATAAGCTGGACAATACAAAACTATTTAATGCAAAAGAGTCTGATGAGAATGTAAAAGTTGATAAAGTTGAAGGATTCGATGCTAAAAAACTTGGAGAACAGGAAATAACTGTAACATTTACAGATGGTAAAAAAGATAAAGAAGAGAAACTTAAGATCCTTGTTGAAGATAGTAAAAAGCCAGTAATTGAGTTGAAAAATGAATCCATTACTATAACTGCTGGAGATAGATTGGAGTTACAGGATAATATCAAATCTGTTAAAGATCCAGTTGATGGAGATTTAAAATACAGTGATAAAACTGTAGAAAAAGATGGATACTATATTGATAAAGGTAAGTTGGATACAAAAAAAGCAGGTACTTATGAAGTTAAAGTCATTGCTGTTGATGTAAATGGAAATAAGACAGAAAAAACATTTAAAGTAACAGTTAAGAAGAAAGAAACAGCAAAGAAACCATCTTCTAACAGTTCTGGAAATGGAAACTTATCTAATAATTCATCTAATAATGGTGGTTCAAATAGTGGAAGTTCATCAAATGGTGGAACTTCTAATAACTCTGGAAACAGTGGTTCAAATAGTGGAAGTTCATCAAATGGTGGAAGTTCCAACAACTCTGGAAATGGTGGCTCAACGAATAAACCAGTTGCACCACATCAGCATTCAATTACAGTAACAGGATATCCTGATGTTGTATATAGTAATATGTGGTTTGAAGATGAAGTGGAATGTGACACATGGGCAGAGAATTATAGGGGACCAAATGGAGATTGGGCAGGATTTGGATATTCTTCTGATCAGTGCTCCTGTGGTATGTGGAGTCCATATTTCTTTAATGTTACAACTTGGGAATAAATTATGAAAAACCTTATAAGTATGATTGCTGTTGCAGCACTGCTGATGACAGGGTGTGCAAAGGATTTAAAGGTATTACCAACCGACAATTTAACCATTGAGTATGGAGAAAAGTTGGATAATTCTAAGTTATTCAATAAAAATGAATCAGACAAGGGGGTAAAAGTTAGTAAAGTAGATGGATTTAATGAAAAAAAAGTTGGCGAGCAAGAAATAACAGTAATATTCAGTGATGGAAATAAAGATAAAGAAGAAAAAATGAAGATTACTGTTACAGATACAAAAAAACCTGTAATCGAATTAAAAAAAGAATCGATTACTATTACTACTGGAGATAAATTGGATTTAAAAGACATTATTAAATCTGTAAAAGACCCTGTAGACGGAGATTTAAAGTACAGTGATAAAGCTGTAGAAAAGAATGGCTATTATTTTGATAAAGGGAAATTAGATACAAAAAAAGCAGGTGCTTATGAAGTTAAAGTCATTGCTGTTGATGTAAATGGAAATAAGACAGAGAAATCATTTAAAGTGAATGTGAAGAAGAAAGAAACAGCAAAGAAACTATCTACAAGCAATAATACAGGAAATAGTAACACATCTACTAATGGAGGTTCTTCCATTAGTAAGCCAAGCAATTCTGGAAACAGTGGTTCAAATGCTGGTTCATCAAGTGGAGGTTCAAATAACTCAAATAATAGCAACGGTGGTTCATCAAATAATGGTGGAGGTCAGAAGCCTGTAAATCCTGCACCACATCAGCATTCTATAACTGTTACTGGCTATCCAGATGTTATATATAGTAATGTTTTTATCCCAGAGAGCGAATTGGATAGTTGGGCTGATGAATTTCTGAGTAAAAAAGCTCAAGAGGGTTGGGCAGGAGCTCGTTATTCTGCTGCACAATGTTCTTGTGGTCTATGGAGCGTTTATTTTTTTGATGTAACATATGATGAATGATTTATTTAGGCAAGATTGAATAAATCATAAAAGGAGAGGACGGAAATCCTCTCCTTTTGCTTAGGCATCTCTGCCATTTTATCTCACATAGATATTATATCACACTTTGTATGAAATGATATAGATTCTGATTATAAAATATCTAGAAATATAAAAAATGGGAAATAAGTGTTGTTATTGTATTACATTTGTCATACAATATAGATGAGAGAGGTGATATACTATGTTATCAATCAGATTAAATCCACAGGCTGAAAAAGAACTTAAAGAAATTGCTAAATTTGAAGGTGTTAGTGTATCTGACTATGTTCGTAAAATTATCAATGAGAAACTGGAAGATATGTATGATATGAAGTTAGCAGAGGAAGCACATATGGAATATATCGATGATCCTCAAACGTTTTCACATGATGAAGTTGGAAAGATGTTGGGTATTAAATAATGTATCAGGTTCATTATTCAAAGAAAGCATTTAAGCAACTCGAAAAATTAGATCTACCAACAAGGAAAAAGATTTATTCTTGGATAAGTAAAAATCTTGTTGGCTGTTCAGATCCATACAGAGTTCCAAACTTTAAAGAGTTGAAAGGCGATAAGAGAGGGTATATTCGATATCGTGTAGGAACATATAGGATTATTTGTGAGATAATCAATAATGAGTTAACTATTTTAGTTATCAATATTGGTCATAGAAAAGAAGTGTATAAAAAATAAAGAGAGGATTTAAAGTTCTCTCTTTTCTTTATAGAAAGGGTATGATAAAAATGTACTATTTTAAAGTGGTACCACCATAGCTCGGCAGAAGTCGGGCTTTTTTAATGGAGGGTTGAAGATGAGAAGCTTCGTAATACCTATGTTAGTCAACGTGGCAATATTGCCACAAATGAAAAGAAGGAGGAAAATTTTATGAAGTTTAGGAAAACTTTGAGTAATATTCCAAAACTTGTAATTGCGAGTTTTATGGCATTGACAACAGTGTTTTCTAATGGGATACCTGTTACAAAAGCCGCTACATATAACTTAACAGAAGATTATCAGGCAGACTGGTATTTCTTTGGAAGTAGTAAATATGGAAATGGTTCTATTCTATATCTAAATGGAAAACAGGCATTTTGTATAGAACCGGATAAAGTGTCCGCAACAGGACCTAATGATACAATTAAACCGAGTGATATTGGATTGACAAAAAAACAAATGGATGAAATGGCTTTAATTACTTGGTACGGTTATAGAAGTAAGTCAAAACCATCAAAAACGGACTACATGATGACACAAAACGCCGTATGGAGATATCTAGGAAGTTCTCAGCGTATGGGAAATTCTACATACCCAGATGAAGCCTCTATGAAAACTTGGTTCAACAATGTAATGAACAAGGTCAATCATTTCCATGATAAACCAAGTTTTCATGCGAAAACATATAATGTAGATATGGGCGAAACAGCCAGTATCGAAGATACGAACAAAGTGTTAAGTGGATTACGAATTAAAAGTGTAACTGGGGGTAAGGCTACAAAAAGTGGAAATACATTAAAGGTTACTCCTGATGGTACGAAAGATATAATGACAGTGACTTTTGACAGAGGTATGTCTGCAGCACAAACTAAAGATACATTTGTAGTTAGACAAGGACAAAGTCAGGCAGTATCTCCATTAACAGGAAAAGATCCATATATTTCAGAACTTAGGATAAAAGTTAATCGAACAGGTTCTTTGAAAATTACAAAACAGGATGAAGACGGAAACTATGTATCTAATACATCTTTCAAACTGTCTAAAAATGCAGATATGTCTTCTCCGTTAGGGACTTATACAACTGGAGATGATGGGACGGTAACCGTTAATGATTTAGATGGCGGTACCTGGTATGTGCAGGAAACAGCAGTACCTAATCATTTGGTTCTGGATACAACAATCAAATCAGTAACTGTCAATCCTAATCAGACAACTACCTTTACACAGACAAACAACTGGAAAAAAGGTAAAATACAGCTTCGTAAAACTGATAGCAAGACAGGAACACAGGTAGGCGGTGCAACTTACGCCATCTACAATAAGCAAGGAAAAGAATTAGAGCGATTAGTTACAAAAGCTACTGGTTTCGTTGAATCTGGATATTTGCGATTTGGAGAATACACTGTTAAAGAAGTGATTGCACCTGAGGGTTATGTCTTAAACTCACAGGTTTATAACGTAACAGTATCCGAAAATGAACAGCGTATCGAAGTAACTGGAAGCGATAAGCCAATAGAAGGTTATATTCAGGTATTAAAACGTGATGCAGAAAGTGGAAAAACAGTAGTTAAGGCAAACACGACTTTCTCTGTTTTCAAATCTGATAATACGTATGTTGGAGATATCACAACGAACAATAATGGTCTAGCGAAAACTGACCTTCTTCGTTATGGAAGTTATTATCTTGTAGAAAAAACTGCACCAGACGGCTATACGCATTCTGATGAAAAACTTGTCTATAACATCACAGAAGATGGAAAGACATATGAAGCGGTTTTATCAAATACAAGAGCAAAAGGACAGATTAATCTTTCTAAAGAAGATAGTGTAACAGGAAAAGAACCTCAGGGAGAAGCAACCCTAGAAGGGGCTGTGTATGAAGTAAGGGCAGCAGAAAATATTCTTGATCCAGCAGATGGCAGCGTACTTTATACAAAAGACACTTTGATCACAACACTTACAACAGACATTGAAGGAAATGCTTCTACAAATGATCAGCTGTATTTAGGAAAATACAGTATAAAAGAAACTAAGCCTAGTAATGGTTATACGTTAGATCCAAAAACATATACAGTTGATATTGCTTATGAAGGGCAGAATGTAGCGTTAGTTACAAAATCTGTTACTTCATTGGAAAAAGTAATTTCTCAGCCATTTGAAATCATTAAAATTTCGGATAACGGAAATGGTGAATCAGACCTGCTTGAAGGTGTAGAATTCACTATTAAGGCACAGAAAGATATCGATAAATATGGAAGCTGGGAAAAAGCACCTGTTGCAAAGAATGCGTTTGGCGAAGATGCAGCAGTCATGGTTACTGACAAGAAAGGCTATGCACTTTCTGATGAACTTCCATTTGGAACATACGTGGTAAGAGAAACAAAAACTCCATCTGATCATTACACTGTTCCTGATTTTACAGTAACGATTACAGAGGACAGCAGAGAGCCTCAGACTTGGCGTGTGTTCAATGATGAAAAGTTCAAAGCAATCGTAGCCATCGTAAAACAGGACGAAGATACGGGAAGAACGATTGCAATTCCAGGGGCAACTTTCAAGATCAAAGACCTTCAGACAAACAAGTATGTAGGCTACTGGGACTGGAATCCACTTCCTCATTATGTAGATACATGGGAAACTACAGAAGATGGAACCGTAATGACAGGAGACGTTCTTGATCCAGGAGAATATCAATTAGAAGAAATCAAAGCTCCAAATGGATACGTCATCAATACGGAACCAGTGAAATTTACGGTTACAAATGAAGGTGCTTATCAGATAGGACCTGACGGCAAGACTCCAGTAATAACGGTAATCATGTCTGATAAAGCAGTGAAGGGACGTATTTCAGTAGCAAAAGAAGGAGAAGTCTTAACTAATGCAGTAAAAGACAGCAAGGGAAATATTCAATTCGGTTACGAAACAAGAAAGCTTCCTGGAGCCGTATTTGAAATCTATGCAGCTGAAAATATCATGTCTCCAGATAACCAGGGAGATATCCTGTATGACAAGGATGAGTTGGTAGAAACAGTTATTACTGGAACAAATGGAGAAATCGTATCTTCTTTGCTTCCATTAGGAAAATACTACATCGTTGAAAAAACGGCACCTGATGGATTTACACATTCTACAGAAAAGAAATTTGTAGAGTTGAAGTATAAAGATCAGGAAACGGAAGTCGTATTCAGTGAACTTCAGACTTTCAAAAATGAACGACAGAAAATAGAAGCAGAAGCCGTTAAAAAAGATAAAGAAACGAATCTTCCTCTTGCAGGAGCAGAATTCACTCTTTATGCGAAAGAAGATATCCTGTCTTATGAGGGTAAGGTTCTTGTAAAAGCAGGTGAAAAGATAGAAACTTCAACTTCTGATAAAGATGGTAAAGCTGTATTCAAGGCAGACCTTCCATTGTTTGAATATGAGGTAAGAGAAACGAAGGCTCCAGATGGATATGCATCTACTCAGCAGAAATATGATCTTGATGGAAGCTACAAAGGACAGGATACAGCTGTACAGACATACTCTTATGAATTCTTAAATGAAATCACGAAATGGGATTTCACTAAAAAAGACATTACTACGGATGTAGAAATTCCAGGTGCGAAGATGCAGGTACTTGATAAAGAAACTGGAAAAGTTATCGAAGAATGGATCTCAACAAGAGAACCACACCGCATCAAGGGACTGCTGGTAGGCAAGACATATATCTTGCATGAAGAACTTGCACCTAATGGCTATCTTCAGGCTTCAGATATCGAATTTACTGTATTGGATACTGGAGAAGTACAGAGCGTTGAAATGAAGGATGAACTTGTAAAAGGAACCATCACAGTGAAGAAGCTTGGAGAAGTGTTGGAAAATGCAATCAAAGACAAATCAACTGATGGAAACTATCATTTCCAGTATAAGGAAAGAGCATTGCCTGGTATGGTATTCGAAGTGCGTGCAGCGGAAGATATCAAACATCCATATGGTACAAGTGAAGACTTCTATAAAAAAGGAGAACTCGTTGCAACTCTTACAACTGGAGAAGATGGAACAGCAACTACAGAAAAGCTACCTCTTGGTAAATATGATGTAACGGAAGTAAAAGCACCTGAAGGATACATCGTAAATGGAGAAACGAAACATCTTGAATTGAAATACAAAGATCAGAATACTCCTCTTGTATTTGATTCTGCAACTATCAGCAATGCACGTCAGACCGTGGATATCGAACTGATCAAGAAAGACAAGGATACTGGAGAAGCACTGTCAGGAGCCGTATTCGGACTATCATCAAAAACAGATATTCGCTCTTATGATGGAAAGCTTTTAATTAAAAAAGGCGAATTGATTGAAACAGGTATCAGTGATGAAGATGGAAAAGTAGATTTTACAGCTGATCTTCCATTATCTGTATATGAAATCAAGGAATTGAAAGCTCCTGTTGGGTATGCATCAAATGATGAGATCATTACAGTAGATGCATCTTACAAAGGACAGGATGTTCCAGTCATCGAATACAGAAAAGACGTACTTAATGAAATCACAAAAGTAGAAGTCAGCAAGAAGGACATTACAAATAATGAAGAAATCGAAGGTGCGTTCTTAACCGTTTATCCAAAAGACGAACCAGGAGCAGTGTTTGAATCATGGTATTCCGGACAGGATGGTAAAAATGAAGATGGAACGATCAAGCCTCATATGATAAAAGGTTTGGAACCAAATGTTACTTATATCCTTCATGAAGAAAGCAGCCCATACGGATATGCACTTGCACAGGATATTGAATTCACTGTAAAAGATACTGGAGAAGTACAGGGCGTTGAAATGAAAGATGAAATGGTATTCGGTCAGCTGAAATGGAACAAAGCTGGAGAAATCTTCATGCGTACAGATTTAGGTCAGAGTGAATTTGGAACAGTACATTCACCAGTATGGGAAAAATCAAACTTGCTGGGTGCAGAAATCACTATCTATGCTGCACACGATATAAAAATAGGAAATCATACGTATTACAAGGCTGATCAGAAAGTAGAAACTCTAGAATCAGATTGGGATGCCGTATTGAGCAAGAAACTTCCAGTAGGAAGATATTACTATCGTGAAACAAAAGTTCCTCATGGATATGTGGCAGATACAGAAAAACACTATTTCGAAGTAGAGGATAATCAGGTAAATGAAATCCAGATCATCGAATCTACTTTGAAAAATGAACGTCCAGCCGTAGATATCGATATGACCAAGGTTCTGGAAGAACAGGAAGTATTCCAAAATTCTGATGCATATAAAGATATCGTATTTGGAATTTATGCAAGAGAAGACATCTATAATTACAAAGGCGATGTTGCAATTCCATTTGATACACTGGTATATACTTCTGGAATCAATGAAGATGGACACTTGACACTTGCGGATACATTTGATCTTCCAAACGGTGTTTATTATTTGAAGGAACTTTCTACAAATGGACAGTATGTATTAAACGATAAGGAATATGATTTTGAAATAGCATATCATGGACAGGGTGTATCAAAATACACTGTTCAGATTGGAGATGATGGTGTGATTAACAACGAACTAGCAAGAGGTACAGTTCAAGTCAAGAAAGTAGATTCATTAGATCCTGAACTTGCATTGAAGGATGTCGAATTCAATATTTCTGCTGATAAAGATATGAAAGATATTCTTTCTACAGTAAAAACAGACGAGAACGGCATTGCATCATTTGAAAATCTTGAATTAGGTAAGTATTACATTCAAGAAGCTAAACAGTTAGATGGATATGTATTAAATGATACGATCTACGAAGTTGAAGTTAAAGCAGACGGAGATGTATTAACAATCGAGTGTGTAAATACTCCAACAACAACGATCATTGAAAAAGTAGACGAACAGGGAAATAAACTGGCTGGTGCATCTTTACAGATTCTTGACGATAAAGGAAACGTAATTGATGAATTTGAAAGCAGTGAAGAAGCCTATGAAGCTAAATATCTTGTAGAAGACAAGGAATATACTTTACATGAAGAAAAAGCTCCATATTCTTATGAGCTTGCTGAAGATATCAAGTTCACTGTAAAAGATGGACAGGTCATCACTATGGTTGACAAGAAAATACTGACAGAAATTCAGGTCAATAAGGTAAGTTCTGTTACGAATAAACCAATCAAATCGAAAGATTTTGAATTTACTTTGTATGCAGATGAAGCGTGTACGAAAGTATTAATGAAAGCAAATGCAAACAAAGAAGAAGGTACGGCAACTTTCCATGGTCTGCCTTATGGGACATATTATGTGAAGGAAACAAAAGCACCTGAAGGATTCCTGCTGTCTAAAGAAGTTAAGAAAGTGGTACTGAATGAAAATACACAGGGAATCGGAGATGTATATTCTTTCATATATGCAGACAGTCCAATTCCAACTTCACAGATCAAGACTGGAGTAGATGCAAATGTTTTCCTATTCTTTGGAACTTTGATTATTTCAGGTATGGCATTGGTTCTGATGGCAAGAAGAAAAGATGAAAAAGAATAAAAAACTATGTATGATTATGCTTGTTTTCTTTGTATTGCCGGGATGTAAGCAAAAAGAAGTTAGTAATGTGCAGGAGAAAAACAAACTGGTCATATCTGTAAAGGACATGACACCACCAGCAATAAAGATAAAGGAACCGGTAAGAATCAAAATAGGTACCTCTGATTTTGATATCAGGGATTATTTTACAGCTACGGATAACGATGGCATGGAACCTTCATGTTCTATTGAAGGTTCCATATCAGCAAAGAAAGCAGGGAAATATGATATAGATATCCGATGCAAAGACAAGGATGGAAATGCATCTAATAAATCTGTGGAAGTAATTGTTGAAGACGAGAAAAAAGATGTACCGGTGACTGGTACAAATCCAAATAAAGAAACGGAGAAATCAAAGGAGACAACGAAGCCTAATAATAATTCGAATGTGCCTCCGGTCCAGGCACCCCCTGCAGTAAATCCATATCATGGAAAGAAATATTTATATGCAGATGGCTACAATCAATTAACTGCATCATCACAATGTAATGCTGATCTACTTGCAAGTGGTGCAAGCGGGAGCTGTGTGATCTTATACGGTGATGATGGAATCGATATTGGACTCATGCTGCAGTAATGATATTTAGGAGAGCTGAAAAAAACTGCTCTCCTTTTAAATTTAATGAAAGAGGTGAACAATGTGGAAAAGAAGTATGCTTTCTATGCTGTTGGCAGAAAAGATATTGTCGAGCTTTTAAAAGAACAAAAACTGGAAAATATACATGTTGCAGAATTCGAACAGGAAAAGGGAGAAGAAGTTTCCGGGCATGGAAGTCCAGTATATGAAACGATAACTACGCTTACAGATATTGAAACAGGACAAAAATTCAGACATAAGAGCTTTGATGAACTTGATACAAATAAAGTAAGGTTTTTGCCTTTGGAAAACTTAGATAAGAAGATAGATTTTACATTGCAGCAAATTGATAAGGAAATCGAAAAATTAAATTCAGCGATTGATGAAAAAAACAGCATTAAGAAAAATATCAGCTCTTCCTATGAATTCCTTAAAGAGAAGTATCCCGATAAGATTATAAATAATGTGGAAACAACGGAGATAAGCAGTAAAACGGAACTCAATCGATTTTATATAGATGCGGATTTTTATACGAATGATGATGGAAGTTTGATCGAAGAATTAAAGAAACTGAATGATAAGATCAACATAAATGTCAAGAATGGAAGATCAGACATCTATATAGCAACAGTGCAGATAGATGATGAGGAAATCGTGTTTGAAGATGATATAACGAATGAATTAAAAAATCATCAGGCAGATTTTGAAAAGGAAGATCCACACGCTTTCCTGAACAGTATAAAGGATCACCTGGCACAAGATATGAAATGGGAGAAAATCGAGTGCTATCAAAAGCTTAGAAAAGTGGAAGATGTATTAGAACAGGAAATTCAAATGGCAGAAGAAGTGGAAATCGTTCAGGAAGTGAGAATTGCATGATCGGACTTATTTTAAATAACAATAACGGAATCCTGCAGATTGCATTGCTTGAGGACAGGAAAGAAATTTTTTTAATTGGCGATGATAGAAATGTGGGAACTTCGTGTATCGTAGGAATCGATAACAATGGAGAATATTATCTGTACTAAGGAGAAATGTACCAGTCACTGGTACAAATAAATCATAAGAAGGAAGGTGGAGCAATGTATGTTCCGAAGGAACAGGTAAATGAACTGTTAAAGAATGTCGATATCGTGGATATTATTCGTAATTATATACCCTTGAACAAAAAAGGAAATAATTATGTAGGCGTATGTCCGTTCCATGATGATCATTCACCATCCCTGTCTGTGAATCCACAAAGACAGATATTCAAGTGCTTTGCATGCGGAGAAGGTGGAAATGCAATCAAGTTTGTACAAGATTATGAAAACATATCTTTTCCTGAAGCAGTAAAGAAGACCGCCGAGCTGGGAGGTTATCATTTAGATATTCGTGAGGAGGAACGGCAAGTCGATCCCTATAAAGAACGAATGAAAAAATTATTTGGTGAGATTCGAAATTATGCTACATACATGATCCGAACGGATGATGCAGCAAATGTTCGAGACTATGGACAGACTATGTTTGGCCAGGGTTTGTTGCAGGAGGAGCGTTTTGGTTATATCGATTCATCTGATAACTTAAAAAAATATATGCTTGCAAAAGGGTATACTTCAGATGAACTTATTCGTTCAGGAGTCTTTCAGTTTGGTAGGGATGGTGATATTCATTCGATGTTTGAAGGGCGATTGCTTTTCGTTCTGGAAGATAAATATGGAACACCAGTTGGTTACAGTGGAAGAAGCATTACGAATGAAGGACCGAAGTATTTAAACTCTCCGGAAACGGAGTTTTTTCATAAAAGGGAAATGCTTTATAACTACAGGGAATGCATTTCATTTGCAAAAAAGGCAAAAGAAGTAATTCTTGTTGAAGGACCCAAGGATGCTGAGAAATGTCGAAGTGAAGGTATAAAAAATATCGTAGCGGGAATGGGAACTGCATTGGCACATGAACAGATACAGCTTTTGAAGAAAATGAATGTTCCTGTCAAGCTATGTTATGATGGAGATGCAGCAGGGATAAAAGCGACCCTAAAAAATTATCAGGAATTAAAAAGAGAAGGTGTTGAAGTACGTACTGTATATCTACCTAATGGACTGGATCCAGCGGAAATGATAGATCAAGAGCCATCTGATTTTCATGAACTTCTAAAAAAGAATGAGAATATCATGGATTACTATTTAAAGACGTATAAAGAAGTATATGGATTTGATGAACGCAGGGAATATGTAATGAATGGCTTGAAACTTCTGAGCGGAATGGAAAATGTTCTTGCGGAAGATTTTTATATGAAGCAGCTTTCTGAGAAGACCGGATTTGACTTAGAGTCGATAAAAAAACAGTATGGGATACTTGATGGAAAGGATATGCCCAAGATGAAGGCAACGCAGACTGCTGCTTCCAGGCATTACAGCAAGCATTCGGATGGATATGTAAAGTTCAATTTTTCTGTACAGCAGAAAATGAACTGTTCAGACAGGGTAAAAGTAAATTTCGACATGCACAGAGATGATGGAAAGGTTACTGCATTTGATGGAACGAGCTTATTGAACAGGCAGGATATCCTGAAAAAGTATATTTCAGTAAAAGGACCGGCATTATGTGCAACGATCACTCTTGTGAATTATGATAATCTGGAATATCGGGCACAGGCGATAGCAAATGAGGCGGTCAAAAGCATCGGAAATACGATCCATGTGGATATGAATAATCTAGATTATGTAGGATATCTGCATACCCATTCGAAACATCCTCATATCCATCTTGATATCTATCAAAAGGAACCCTATCTTTCCAATTATGTCTTAACGAGTGATGTGGTTAGAGAAATAGAGGAAAAAGCGAAGGAAGTAGCAAATGATGCACTTTCTGTATCTGAAGGACAGGAAGAGTTCATTGCTGAAACAGTAGTGAAGATGTAGCACACAAGCTGTGCTTTTTATTTTGTAAAGGAGCTAAAGAAATGAAGAAGAATTTAAAAGTAATGATAGGAACTGTCGCAGCGACAATGACAATAAAGTTATTCACCTTGAATGCAGCAGCTGCAGGAAATGATGCGGCAGGCAAGCTGAAAAATGCGATAGATAATACATTTGGAGATCTTGGTGAATTGTTGAAGAGTGTAGGGCAAGGGATTGCAGGCCTGATAACTGCCTGTACAGGGATAGCGGCGCTGGTCATCCTTGTTTGGGCATTGTGGGATTCATGGAAACATGATGGTGTAAATAATGTATGGGGAAACCACAGTGTTAAGTTTTTTATTCTAGTAGGTATTGCTTCATTTGCAGGACTTGTTACTGCAGCATTTGGGTTTATGTAAATCATGTCATGGATAGTTAGATGGTTAATAAAGCTATGCCTTGATATGATGGCAGACATATTTGGTTTGATAGGAGATATGTCCAGCGTAGGCTTTAGCAATGATGTAGTAGTCGCCATTATGTCTGGATTCAAGATCATAGGTTTTCCCCTTGTAGGCATAGCGATACTTAGCTTATGTTTAAAACAGTATGTCAACATCATGGATGGCCAGCAGATCAATATAGGAAATACTCTTCAAAGGGTCATATTCGGAGTGGTCGTCTATAATTTTGGCGTAACGATCATGCAGTATCTATACATTTATTTGATTGATTTTGGAGAGAAGGTCATTGGTGCCATTTCCGGTGTTGATGTAGAATTCGATCTCTCCATGTTTAATTTTGAAGCATTTTCATATGGATTTGCATTGATACTTTTGATCGTATCGCTGTTTTATATGTTGAAGAATATCTTTGATCTAGTGGAAAGATTTTGGCTTTATTTCGTTACGCTCATGCTCTTGTATCTTTACCTGCCTGGCTATATTGCAGGAAATGATGAGAGCCTGGTCATGTGGTTCAAACAATGCATTGCGATTGTCATGACACAGGTATTCCAAACGACGATACTGGCACTGGGCATGTCCATGTTCATCGCAGGAGGAAGCTTTGCGGATTTCCTGCTTTGCATAGGAGCAATCATAGGTGCATCTAAGATTGACCAGGTACTGGATAAATTTGGGTATTCTGCAGGAGGAAAGATGGGAAATATTGCTAGAAATGGAATGTCCATGGCGTTTTATGCCAGATCGATATTTAAGTAGAGGTGTGTTATGGAGAAACAGCATAAGAAAAAATATTTATATCCTGGATATGCCAATTCCATGCTGACGATAAAAGGACTATACATATATGAATGGATGATTGCAATTGGCGGATTGTCTGTGTGCATGTTTGTGTTCAGTTATATTGGATTGGTCTATGGTCTTATGTGGATAGGATTTGTATATATCGTGTGTGTGCGGGGTGGAGAGTCGAGACAGAATCATTTGATGCAAGTCATATCTATTATTCAGTTTTCACTTTCGCAGAAGATATATATTAGAAGGGAAAGAGAGGATATAGAGTTGCAGAAAGAAAAAGAAGAAAAGAAGAAAAAAAGAAAAAAGAAAGAAAATAAACCAAAGAAGAAAAAGAATAAAGAAAAAGAAAAGAAGATGCAGGATCTTTTTCCGTTTTTAGAAATTCGAGAAAATAAGGTGTATATGGAAGATGGGTCCGTATATGCATTTTTGAGACTAGAAGCAAATCAGTTAAATTTTTTGAACTACGCAGAAGTAGATGCATTGATGGAATCTCTAGGTAAAGACTTTGACAGAAATAAGGTAAGCATTTCTTTTTTCATACAGGACAGCAAGTTTGATATCAGGAAGAACATCAACTTTGTAAAAAAATGTTCTAAGGAAAGCAATGTATCATTTGTTTCCTCTTTAGGCAATCAGATTGCTGAATTTATGGCAAATGGTAAGAAATCAACGATAAAGAAAAATGCTTATATGAGGCTGTTCTTTAAAAGGGGACAGTTTTCTGAAGAACAGATAGAAGAAGGGATTGCCAGAGTAAAGAAGGTTTTCGAAGAAAGGCTGCATCCGGAAGACATAGAAAGAGAAGAAGTGAAACAAATCATTTCTATATTTGCATCTCGAATGTTTTCGGCCAATCTTCCAGATACAGAATTGGAATTTGAAGAAAACGAGAAAGGACTTTTCGTATCGAAGAAGGAAACGTATCGTCAGAAACATATGCCAGGCATTTATGAGTTCAAGGATATGATTTGTCCAGTTACTGCAAAATTCAAACCATCGAACATCGAAATGGGAGGCTACTTTGAAAAAGTGTTTGCAGTATCTTCCATCGTTGCATCTACTGAGGATACGGCGATACTTTCAAATATTGCGGAACTAAGAGGAGTGACGACATCTATCTGGATAGAAACGCTTCCTGTCGCAAAATATAAAGCTGCAGCCAGAAATTCCATGAAATCAAAATCGGCAAGCGTATCAAATAACGATATCTTTGATGAGGAAGATCTTAGATTCGACCGTGATAACGTCAAGACATCGTATCGCCGATTGAAAGAAAACAAGCAGAAGATGTATTATGTATCCATTTTGTTTATGATCACTGCCCAGTCAATGAAAGACCTGGAAGAAATGGAGGATCGTTTAAGGGATACCTGTGTAGAAGCAGATGTAACCTTGGATCCGCTGGAAACCAAGCAGGAAGCAGCATGGCATTCCGTACACCCGCTTGGAATAAATAAACTGGATGCCTTGATCAAGCAAAATATTCCTTCAGAATCTGTTGCCAATCTTTATCCATTTTCAAATAACTCCTTTAAGGATGAACATGGACTTCCTATTGGAAGAATCAATGACGAGAAAAAAGATATGGTGCTGTTTGATCTGTCGAAAGAAAGGGACATGAACAAACATGTACTTGTGCTGGGTTCTTCTGGTGTTGGGAAGACGGTACTTCTTTGGAATCTGATTCAGAATAATATCATTACAGGTGGTTATACAAGGAACATTGATATTCAGGGAACGTGCATAAAATTCGCAGAAAAACTTGGAGGCATCAATATCAATATGTCGGGAAACAATGAGTTTTCCATCAATCCTTTGCAGATTCGTGTCGGAGATGAAGTGCATGCAGGTATCGTTGATGATTACATCTCGGTCGTAAAGAACTGGATGGGAATTTATAAATCCTCATGGACAGGTACACAGTTAGATCTATTTGAACATTATCTAACGGAAACATATGCGGAAAAAAATATAACGAATGAAACAGACCTTACAAAACTTCGTCCTGAAGACTATCCGCTTCTTTCCGATGTCAGAGCACGCATACAGAAAGCAAAAGAAGCTTTTGATGAAAGGACATCTTTGGGTACGCTGAAGGACTACAATGACCTTCTGCTTGGAATGAATTCCTGTACGACCGGTGCAGATGCGAAATTATTTAACAGATATACTTATCTTGGAAATAGAAATTTCAGTGAGATACAGTTTATAAATTTTGATTTGCATGAATTAATGAGTGCATCGCTGGATAGAAAACTGGCACAGTGGATGAACGTATTTACTTATATTTCCTTTGATGTCAGAGAAAACAAGGATCTTTCAAAATATATACAGATATGCATCGATGAGCTTCATATGATGCTGAAGAAATCATATTTGCCAATCGTAGAGATCATAAATGAATATGAACGTATGTTTCGAAAATTCAATACTTCTTTGATCAAGTGCAGTCAGACGATGGATGAAGTAAACTCAGATGACGACGACATGAAGGCCATCATCAACCCTTTGTTTAACCAGCCGTATATAAAATTTCTTTTCCATATGGGAGATGTTGATTATAAAAACGTGAAGCAGATGCTAAATCTAAAAGATGAGGAAGTAGCTGTGCTGAAGAAAAAAAGGGAGCATAGATGTCTGATGCGTATAGGAGAAAATGTTTACGATGTAGATGTCATGATGCCGGAATGGTATAAGACAGTGAAGGCGGACGCATGATCTGGTCAACAGCAGCAAAAGTTGCCGTTTCTGCATTGGATGAAAAATATGATCTTAAAGGGAAGATTGCAATCATCCTGATGGGACTTATTCTTTTTCCGGTCCTTGTGGTTATGTGTTTTTTTGGCGGCGATTCCGATGCGGCTGAAGAGCCATACCAGAAAGCCTTCAAAGAACTGGGATGTGGTGATGAATATGCCTATCAGCTTGATGATATACGCCTTTTGGAAGCTTACATCTTGGAAGCAAAGGAAACAGACGAAGAACCAAAATATGAGGACATCAAGGAGAGGATGGAAAATGATTATTTTCATATCTCTTCTTCCTCAAATGTATGCTTGCTGTATTCAGATGAAGAACTTGTCGATATGCTGATTAAAAAATATCATGTTTCGAAGAGCTATAAGCAGGAAATCATGGATGCATTGAAACAGATAAGAAATGGCAGGGAGAATTTTAGTTATCCCATAAAAGGAACGATCCTGAGTCGCTACAGTGAGGAGCAGCCTGGTATCGTGATGCACAGGGAAACACAAAAGGAAAAGATAACAGCTTCTGCTTCCGGCAAAGTAGTAAGTGTGTCTTCATCTAATGATAGTTATAAATATGGAGATGATATAAGTGTTAAAGAAGGATTGACCATCAAGATAGAACATCAGATCAGACGCTCTGTTGATAAAGAAAGCGGGGAATACGATGATACGACCATGTATTCTATTTATACGAATGTCAAAAATATAAAAGTTGCAGCTGGAGATGAAGTGATGCAGGGCGATGAACTTGGGATGATGGCAGAAGATACGATGTACTTTCAATTGATAGAGAAAAAGAAATATGTCGATCCGTCAAAATATATATATGATCCAGGAACTGAACTAGGAGATTATGCAAATGTATTAAATCCCGAAGTATTGCGGTATAGTGAATATATTCAAAAATATATGAAAGAGATAGGTATGAGAGATGAATTTCTAAATGTCGTGCTGTGTGTCATTCAAATCGAGTCTGGTGGAAAGGGAACGGATCCTATGCAGTCTTCTGAATGCCCTGAAAATACCAGATATCCAAATAAACCGAATGGAATAATGGATCCATTTTACAGTATCCAGTGCGGAGTTCGATATTTAAAAAAATGTATGGAAGAAGCAGGTGTAAAGAATAAGGATGATATAAAAAAACTGCAGCTTGCAGCACAGGGATACAATTTTGGGAACGGATATATTTCGTGGGCGAAACTTCGTGGCGGTTATTCTTATGAAAATGCACTTGAGTTTTCGAGGATGCAGGCTGATTCTCATGGCTGGAATTCTTATGGAGATCCTATGTATGGATTGAAGTTCTATAATGTTTATACGAGCACGTCATCAGCAGATGCCGGAAACCTGAAATTTATTTATCCTATGAAAGATCATATGATGATTTCTGCCGGATATGGTCCGTATGATCCCTTTGGCACTGGTTCGACAATGCACTGGGGAGTCGATTTTCCTGCCCCTGCTGGAACACCATATACGGCATGTGAAGCAGGGATAGTTACTTATGCAGGATATAATGAAGCAGGAGGGTTGATGATTATGATACAGCATAATGCTACCTATACGACATTATATGATCATTCTTCAAAGTTGAAGGTAAAGGTTGGTCAGCATGTAAAAAAAGGTGAAGTAATAGGCTATGTAGGGACGACAGGTAATGTAACCGGACCGCATGTGCATCTGGAACTTCGAAAAACTGTTGACGGAGTTACACAGAGAATCGATATCCTGCCATATCTCAACAGACCATAAAAAGGAGGTGATGAAAGTGAAGAAGAAAATATTGGCTATTCCCTTGCTGTGTATCCTGCTTTCAGGGTGTTCTTTCAGTGATACACTGAATAAACTGAGCGGAGGAGACGATAAAAAGGCAAGCAATGATATATCCAAAATGGATACGTCATATAAATCTGTAGATGCGGTGGTCAAAGAGGTGCTGACAAAAATAAAAAGCGGAAAGACGAGCGATGACTACATGAAGAAATTAGACAGCATAAAGAAGCTTTTGAGCGAAGATGCTTATTTATCATTGACACCAGAAGATAGCGATCAGACAGAAAATGATCCTGTGCAGGAATTTGATGAAGAATATGTAGCGACCACAGAAATTAAGGATATACAGACCGCATTGATTCCTGTTTCATCACGAAAAGTAACAGCTATTACGCTTTATACATTGCGTACGGAAGTCATGGGAGAAACGAGCAGTATGACGTACTGTATGAAGCTGGAATTGCAGCTGACTGGAAATGAATGGAAGATCAGTAAAATATATTTTGATAACGCACTGCAAAATTAAATAAAATGTACATAACGTACAAATATATGTTATAATATATGTACGTTATGTACATGGGGTGGTTTATGTGTGTTTGAATAAAGAATTTGAATCATATGTAAAAAGTGAAAATGGAGTTCTTCTGTATACTGATATGATTTCTCTTGGACTTGGAAGATATGACATCAAAAAGTTAGAAAAAGATGGAACCATTGAAAAAGTGGAAAGAGGCATTTACTGTCATAAGGAATATACGGCTGATACGATGAAGATCTATCAAAAGATGAATAGCAAAATGATCTACAGCAATGAAACGGCTTTATATCTGCATGATCTTGTAGATCGCTATCCTATGGTTTATACAGCCACAACGATTTCTGGATATCATCTTAGAAAAAAAGAAAATCTGAAACTATATTATGTAAAAGAAGAATTGTGGGATATCGGAAAGATGAAAATGAAAGATCCATGGGGGAATATGCTATACGTATATGATATGGAAAGAACCATCTGCGATATTATCAAAAATCAGAAAAAGATAGAGCTTCAAGTTTATCTTCAGGCTATCAAAAACTATTTTCAAAAGAAAGACAGGAATTTAAGGAAACTGGCCAGATATGCAAAAAAGATGGGTATCCAGGACAAGGTGAAGGATATCGTGTATATGCACATGGAACCATAAAGAGGTAAAAATATGAAATATAGAAATACAGACAACTGGAAAAATGAAATGAAAAAAGCAGCTAAGTTAAATGGAGCTGACGTACCTTCCATGCAGCAAAGGTTCATACTGGAAGAATTTGCAAAAAAGATAGGAGCATCTGCATATGGAGACAGACTCATTCTAAAGGGTGGCTTTATCGTTTCTACGCTTTTGGGTATGGACACAAGAACTACGAGGGATTTGGATGTGACCTGCAGAACGACAATTTATGGCATATCTGAAATGGAGGAGATAGTGAAAAAAGTGCTGGATACTCCTGCAGACAGTTTTTTTGAATATGAACTTGCAGATATTAGACCGGCACAAAAAGATGATGAAAATGCTGGATTCATCGTTTCTATCAATGCGAGAAAAGAAAACATATCATTGAATTTAAAAATTGACGTTTCGAACAATACATTGATCTATCCAGATGCAATAAGAACAACTTTGCCAAGTATGTTCAATGAAGAGGATATCAAGCTTTTGAGTTATCCGCTGGAAAATATCATAGCTGAAAAATATGAAACTACACTGGACAGAGGAGAATTCAATTCAAGGATGCGTGATCTGTATGATATCTATTTTCTTATGAAAGACAGTTCAAATCTAGTAGATGAAAATCTGCTTGCAGATACGATCATAAAAGTATCTGAGGAAAGAGGGACTCTGGATAATCTTTATGAGTTTGAAGAAATATTGGAAGAATTACAGGAATCAAGTGCTTTTCAAACTGCTTTTAAAAGGCATGGGGAAAAGTTTGGGTTTGAAGATATAACTCTGAATGATGTATTTGGAACGTTTAGAGAAATACAGGATTTGGTTGAAAGAGAATTAAACATTGATGAATGCGTTTCGATGAAAGTTTAAAAATGTACCAGTGACTGGTACAAGGAGGAAATATGAAAGACAGAATTGAAGAAACAAGAAAAAAACTGGGAATTACAGAAATAGTCGATTCTGAAGAAGAACTTGCAAGCCTTGGAAAACCAGATGAAGTGATCATCGTTGATGAAGAGGAAGGTGAAGCTGATGAAAGCCAACAAGACGAGGGAACTGTTGAAAAAGCAGTATCTTGATGCATTGGGAGAAGGCAGGATTCCATGGGAGCGAGGATGGGGAGGTTCCAGGCTATATAATGGAACTTCCAACCATACGTACAAAGGTGTTAATAAAATGCTGCTTCAATATTTATGCACTGAGCGAGGGTATACGGATCCTCGCTTTTATACATTTAATCAGGTAAAAGATATGGGACTGCATCTTGATGAGACTGCAAAAGGAAATGGTATCCCTGTCGAATTCTGGTCACTGTATGACAGGGAAAACAAGAAAACGATAACAATGGAAGAGTATAAAAAGCTGAAGGAAGATGATCTGGAACGTGCTGAAAAGATAGGATGGATGGCACGCAATTATTATGTTTTTAATGCAATTCATGTAAAGGGATTGGAACCGCTGCAAGAACAGAAAAAAGAAACTTTTGATAATTCTGTATTAAAGCATTTTACAGAGAATCTAATAAGGAATATGAATGTAGATTACAGGGAACCGGTTGGAAATGAAAGAGCGCATTATAACCCCACAAAAGATAGGGTAGTTCTTCCTCCATTAGATACTTTTCGTTCCAAGGAAGATTACTATGCAGTTAAATTGCATGAACTGGCACATGCTACAGGACATGAAAGTAGATTAAACAGATCTTTGGGTAATACATTTGGAAGCATCGATTACGCTAAAGAGGAATTACGTGCAGAGATTGCATCCAGCTTTGTAAATTCTGGACTGGGACTTATTTCAAATGCTGTTATGCAAAATCATAAAGCATATATTCAGTCATGGATCAAACTAATCAAAGAAAAGGAAAGTGAGTTATTTAGTGCTATCAGCGATGCGGAAAAAATTGCTGATTACATGGAGAAAATTGGTGGACTAAACTTAAAAGTGGAAGAGGAAAAAAAGCAATCTTTGAAAGTGAATATTGAGCTTGAGGGAGGAGATGACCTGAGTGAATTGCTGGATAATGAAGAACGATTTTCTATAGATAATATCAAAGGGTTTCACTCTCTGATCATAAATGTAAAAGAAAATGGAGAACCACTGTTAAAAAATCTAGTAGTGGAAACTGAAAAGATAGAAGATGGTGCGGGCAATGGAAAATCTCTTTCGGAAGTTGTACTGGAAGAGGCAAAAGAACAGGGAACAGATGAACAAGTTGTAGAGAAACTGTTTGAAGACTTGAAACAAGAAAACTCGTTGGCGGTATGGTAGAAAGGGCAAGGAAGGAAAAATATGAAATAAAGAAAGTAGACAGTAAAAGTGTAAAAGAAAATTATTTTAAACGTTAATATATCAGAACAATGACTGGAGGTAGGAATATGTCAACAAATTATGATATTGAAATCAATTTAGGGTCAATAAAACACTTAACATCAGAACAAAAACAGGATATAGAGATAATGAAAAAAGTAGAATCATGTTTAAAAATAGAGGCATCGGGATATGCAGATCAAGCAAGAGAAGCATATGAATTTGGGGGATCAAAAGGATTGTCTATAGAAAAATGGGAATTAAGTGAAGCTGAACAGTTTAAAGCACTTTATGAAGAATATTTTCCAAACAATGAAGAGGAGAACAAAGCAATCAATAACTTTTTACTTGATAGATACTGTGAATATCCTGGAATAATGAGCGAGCTAGGAAAGGAAAAGGATATTTTAAAAGAAGAATTAGTTAAATATCAATATATAAATGATAATAAACATGATATTATTGATCAATTTGAACAGAATTATAAAAAGTTTGAAAATATCCAGAAGAAATATGCTTTTTTCTTTGAAAAACTTAAAACATATGAGGATTCACCTGAAAACTCGTATGAGGCAAATTATTTAATAGAGGAGCTGCGTGGGGAAGGAAGTTTATTTTATTTGAAACAAATGAAAAATGTAGAGGATGGAATAGGAAATATAATTAAAGAAAAAACAGAACTTTCAAATCTGTTAATACCTAAGCTGAAAGAATTGCAGGATAGAAAGTTCTTGTTTTTCCATTCCGTAAAAAATCGGTCGGAAATTAAAGATACGAAGAATCAAATTCAAGTGCTAAAAGATGAAATTGAAAAAAATAAAAAGGAATTAGAACAGTTTAAAAAGGAAAGAGAAGGATTTTTATCTGAAGAAAAGATCATCGATGATTTCCAGTATACTGATGAGATAAATCATATCCTTTATGATGAATTATTGTATGCAATTTCTGATGAGACACTTGAAGGTCGTAAGGAACGATTTGAAGATGCTATTGATAGAAGAGTGAATGAAATTCCGAATACAATAAAAGAAAGAATCAGTGAGATTGAAAGCCTTATGAATCATCGGAACAAAATTTCTTTTGAGACACAAAAAGATGCTGAAGAAACAGAACATTCTATAGAAAAAGATAATGATGTTTATCAGTATAAAACGAACTGTTTGAAAGTCGATATTGAGCTTGAGGGAGGAGATGACCTGAGTGAATTGCTGGATAATGAAGAACGATTTTCTATAGATAATATCAAAGGGTTTCACTCTCTGATCATAAATGTAAAAGAAAATGGAGAACCACTGTTAAAAAATCTAGTAGTGGAAACTGAAAAGATAGAAGATGGTGCGGGCAATGGAAAATCTCTTTCGGAAGTTGTACTGGAAGAGGCAAAAGAACAGGGAGCAGATGAAAAAATCATAGAAAAATTGTCTGAGGAAATAGAACATGAAATTTTGACAGAAACCATGAAATTTTAAATTTTACGTCTTTTTTTACGTCGAAATTTTATGATAAATAAAGGATAATTTACTATTATTGTATAAATTCGACGTTTAAAAGACGTTTCAATAAAAAAAAGACGTTTTTTTCGACGTCGAATATAAAATGAAAAAAGATGATAAATAAAGGGAATCAGCGAGCTTTGCTCGATGGATGTAAGTAGGAAAGACGTCGATTTGACGTCTTTCCTTTTATCCTGCGTATAAAAAATAAATAGAAAAAGCCAGTATAAAAACTATACTGGCAATCGGTCTTGATTAGAAGAATTCAGAGCTTTCTTCTTCATTGATTTCTGCAGTTTGTTCATCAGTTTGAAGCTTTTTGAATTCCTCGAACAAGGCTTGCATTACAGGGTCCTTTGCGGCAGTTTTTTGGAATTTTTCAATCATGGTCTGTCGTGCCGCCTGCTCCTGCATTTTTGAGATTAAGGACTTTTCTTTTTTCTTATCTTCAATTTTTTTCAAATACTTGGAGCAGTCAACAATACTGATGATGGTGATAGGATTTTCTGAATGAGAGAATGCGTCTAGAGCACTGACCTGTTTTTTGATAGATGCAGTTACGATATTATCGAATAGAGGAATGATGACGATAGTGTCTTTTTTTAATTCCTCGTTTGTGTTCGCCACTACCAAAACTTCGGCAGTGTCGTCGCAAAAAACATCTTTGTAAAGTGCCTGATAAAAATGTGGTTTCATAAAATATATACCTCCTGTCCACAATGTGCAGATGGGAGTGAGATGTGTTATACTCCCTGTCTGCGACAAAATGAATACCACACAGGAAAAGATGCTGTGCAAGGATGACGAAGTCACCAACAAAAAATTTTTCAAGGAACGCAGAAAAAATTTTTGCTCCTTGCATGGCAGCGATGTGTGGTAGAAAAAGCAGCAGACAGGGAGCCCAAGAGAAATGGAGATGATAGGATGGATGAAAAAAAGCAGATATCAATTTCTTTAAGATATATTGATGAGGAATTATATAAAATGGTTGAAGATATTGCAATAAGAAAGAATCCGAATTTAAAGAAAAAAAGAGATGTATTAAAGTTTGTATTAAATGATTATGTACGTATACATGAACTAGATGAATTTAACAATCCATATCTGATTGACTATATAAGACAGATCATAGATTCAGAATGTGCATCATTGGAAAGAAATCTCGGTGGGCGGCTTGCAAAGCTGGCCACCGAGAACGCAATTCAGATTGGAATCCTAAACAGGGTGATCTTAAATTATGTGGCCGATCCAGATGAGCATTTACCTCTTCGATTGAGAGAATTTAGAGAAGCATCCGTTGAAGATCTTCGCAATGGTTATAAACCATTGTCTTTTGGTGATCTGGTCAAGAAAGATGAGGAATAATCATGGCAAAGGTCGTATTGTTCAGCAGTTATTTGAAAGCAGGAGATAAAGGGCATATACAGGATATGCTTGACTATATCGGAACTAGAGAAGGTGCTGTGTTAAATATACAAAATGAAAAGGATGAAATATTCAAGCCTTTGAGCAAGAAAACAGAAGAAAAAGAAGTGACAAAAAAACAAAAGGAACTCATTGATACGATAATGAAAAAATATGAGGATATGAGTGAATTGCCGGAATATGATCTTTATATGGAAAATCAAAATATGTTTACTGCTTCTTTGTTCATCGCAGAATCGATGAAATTGGCCAACGAATTTTCTTTGAATGATACGGTATATTTAAAATATATTTCTGAACGACCGGGAGCTGTAAAAAATGCTGATGATGTACATGGGCTTTTTGATATGATAGGACCAGCAGATCGTGAAAGATATAAAAATGAATTGGCTGAACATAATGGAAATGTCTGGATAGATGTTATTTCTATGCTGAGGGACGATGCTGCTGAAAAATCATTTGACAAGAAAGAAACATGGGAATCTTTGCTTAGGAAACATATGAATGAAAAGTGCAGACTGATGGGGATTCCGGAAGACAGGTTTCGGTGGGTGGCAGCTTTCCATGATGAGTCTTTTCATCCACACGTGCACGTCATGTACTGGGACCGTACAGGTGAAGATGGATTTCAAAATAAGGAAGCTATAAAGGAATTTAAGTCATCTCTTGTAAATGACATCTATAATGATGAATTATGGCTGCAGAAGGAATTGAAAAGTGAATACAGAAATGAAATGGAAAACAGTGTCTCTAAAAAAATGGATAAGATCATAAAAAGAGTATCTAAGACAGCAAACAAAGAACTAACGGAAAAATTAGAAAATGATTTGCTAAGATTATCAAAAATGTTGCCTGATCATGGCTCAAAAGCATATGGCTATCAATCTGAGGAGGTTAAGCAGGAAGTCAATAAGATCGTAAAGGATGTGCTGACATCGGAAAGCATGTATCCCTTAGTTGATCAATACCTCGATTCAGTTTCCGAAATAAATTCCTATTATTTAAAGGGTGAAGAAAAGATTAAGGAAAGCTTGCTGAATGAGTACGATAAAATGATAAATCCAGCAAAGGACGGGCGAAAGGTTTTTCATAATACGATATTAAAAAGTGCCTTTGAGATCAAACAGAATGAAGCAAGAAGATACATGCATATAGATTATCGAATACAAGGACTGAACTGCAAGCTGCAGTATCCTGGATATTATCAGATAGATGATGATAAAGTATTGCAGGCAGTCGCAAAAGCAGGAATCTTGCAGGAAAAGAATATCGATCAGATGATTATGGAAATTGACAATATCATGAATGTACCAGTGACTGGTACAGATGAGCGTATGGAACGGATACTGGAAATCATCCTTCAGGCGAAAGATCACCCACAGCTTTACAAGGCAGATATAACCAGGTTAGAGAAAGCATTTGGAGAAAATATTGGTGATGCTAAGAAGCTGAATGCAGAATTTGAAATATATCAGAAAGGCAGTGCTTTGGCATGTGCACATGTCATTAACAATTTCATATCCTTTTTGAGTATGAGCAAAAATGAAAATGAAAGAGAAGCAAGACGGATTCATAACGTGCACGCAAGAGATGAGCATATGATGAGATTATCAAAGATGAAGGAAAGGAGGAATCAAAAGTGATGGATATTCATTTTGGGCCGATAGAATTCGTGCTTATTGGTGTAATTATTATGTGTGTGATTGGAGTTTTGTTCAGTACGAGAAGAAAACGTCTGGATAGCATCAAGGCAGATGAGGTTGGCCATGGACAGCATGGAACAGATAGGTGGATGACGATCGAAGAGGCAAAAGAACTGTATACGGTGGTTAAGTTTCCGGAAAGATTCTGTGATATGTCAGCTGAGATAAAGCCGGGAAGACTGATCTACTATGATGCAAAAAAAAGAGAAGCAATCGTTGACCAAACTACATCACACTCTACGATACAGGCTCCTACAAACACCGGAAAGACGACAGAGGTTTCGGTCCCTAATATTATTTACAATTTAATGGCCGGAGCTAATATGATCATACCTTGTATAAAAAAAGAACTTCTGGAATTGACCTGGGAGCAGGCAGGAGATGCAGGATATAATCGATATGTCATAGATTTCGAGGATCCATCGAACTCTATTGGGTTTGATTTTTTCTACGATATTGATGAGGAACTCGAACTATATGAAAAAACCAAGGATCTTAGACATAAAGCGGCGGCGGAAACTGCAGCATATAAATTGGCTAATGATATCGTTACCTCAAGAGAAAGAAGTGAAAATGAGAATAAATTCTTTATGGAGGCATCACTCGGATTGATTCAATCGGTGGTGCTTTTAGTTTGCATGTTTGGAGAAAAGTCGCAGAAGCATTTTTCCAGTGTACGAAAAGTGCTGCAGGAAATTGCAGGTCTGCAGGATACATCGAAGAAAAAGCAGAAAGATCCCAAGATATGTCAATTGCTTAAGGGGATGCCGGATGATTTTGGACCAAAGAAACATATTGGTTCAGCTTTTGCGGCTTCTAATGAAACAGAGGATAATATTTATTCTTCAGTGCTGGGGGATCTAAGGGCGATGAATGATACGATGGCTGAACAGATCATATCGATGAATGGAAAAAAAGAATGTTTTGATTATCATCGGCTAGTGGATGAAAAGTGCGTACTATATATCGTATGTCCGGAAACAAAAGATGAATTCTATTTGTTTTTTAAATTGATCATAAAGAAATTAACTACCCAGTTATCTAATTATGCAAATAAGTATTGCCCTAATCAAAAACTTCCCAGACAGGTACGTATTCCCTGGGATGAGTTTGGACTATCTCCAAAAATCGATCAAATAGATAATGAACTTGCAATCGATCGTTCCAAGAATATATTTTTTGATTTATATTTTCAGTCAGATAACCAGCTAAAGGCAAAATACGGCGAAGATATAATGAAAGTTATTGAACAGAACTGTGCGACAAATTATATATTGGGTGTTGCTGCTAAAGACAGTGAAGGAGCTGAAAAAATTTCAAAATCATTAGGAACAACAACGATACGTTCAGGAAGCGTATCTACGAATTATGACGGTCCGGGTGGCAAAATAAGCAATTCGTTAACGGAGCAAATGATAGAACGTCCTTTGTTGACGCCTGGAGAAGTTCTGCGTATGGATAACGAAAGAAAGAGGCTTATACTTCATCAAAGCCAGTACCCGCTAATGGTAAGATTGACTCCATATTATTCTGAAGATTGGCCGTTTCCTCCTAAACGTATCGATATGCAGGAGATATCAGATCCAAAAAGAAAATACTATGATGTAGACTATGTAGATTTTCACAAGATGCAGGAAAAACTTGATAAGTTAAGAATTGGCGGAGAAGAAAAGAGAACTTCGAAAATAGAAACAACGATCGTATCTGCAGATGGAGAAGAAATGAATAATAGAAAGAATCCTGTGGACATGGTGAAAATGGAACTTTTCAGCTTGTTCAAGGATGAGAAAGTAATACAGATGGTGGATGAGCGAAACTGGAATCAGATACGTGAGATGGGAAGAGAGAAGGGAGTCAGCAGAATCATGATCAGCAAGATTCTGCAGAAAATGAAGGAGGAATAAAATGTTATTATATTATACGAGAGAAAAAGTCCTGGAAGTATTGAAAGGAGCATTTCCTGAACAATATATAAAATATAGCAAATTTTTTATCATATTTTCTTATAAGGAAGTGAATAAGAACAGCAGTTATTTTTTTGAAAAGAAAAGACTTATTGTAAATTCATTATCTCGCAGACCTGAAGATATCTTTATCTCTATACTGGTTGCTTTGGGTGAACATATAGATATTATCAATCGAGAAGAAACGCATAAAGACAAGGAATACTATCTGATCGTAAAAAAGTTATTGACAGAAGCTGTAAATGCGAATGTTATACAAAAGGAAGACCTGCAGAAGTATTCTGATCGTAAATTTAAAAAGGGAATTCAGGAATGTTTTTCTAGTTTTGCTAACTGGAAGTTTGAAAATAGAAATAATCCACCGGAATTCATGTATATCTATGTTACAGAATCCTATATGATCAGAAATATTTTGAGAGCATCTGGCTATATATATGACAATGAACAGGGGTTATGGATGAAGAAGATACACCGATATGAATATCCTGAAGAAGAGTATTTTATAAATGAAAGAAAAAATGAAGCCGTTTTTAAAGTTATAGGAGATAATTCTTTCTATATTCGTCCTGTATATCGTTTGAAACTGGTAACATATTCAGCAACTTCAGCACCGCTCTTGAAGGCTTTGGACTATCAGTATCTGAAAGATAAGAATTGCTGGATGAAGCTTATTGAAGCTAGAAATCTTGAACAGGAAAAGAAAAATATAGAGAACGTGCCAAGGCAGTCTTTAAATGTATTATCGAATAGTAAATAGTAAAAAACACACTGGCGGTAGTAACTGCTAGTGTGTTTTTTTTATCATATGTTTCCATATGACATATATTTGGTTTATGAAACCTACATTTTTATCATCATCATTTTACCATTTTTAGGAAAAATGTAAAGAGGAAACCTTATTAAAAATCAGTTTGTGATGCATGTTTTGAAGAAATAATGGTATTTAAGAACATAAAACTATTGATTTATGTTGATTTCTCGATATAATATAAGTGTAACATAGTTGGTGAGCAACAGAAAAACTCAATACGAAGCAAGGCGTTGACGGACTTGCATAGTTGGTGAGCAACAGAAAAACTCAATATGGAATGATAGGGGCACTTATGTGCCCTTATTATTTATTAAAGATGACAGCTGAGTTAAAATATAGAGATTATATTTAAAAGGATGATTGTTGTGAAGTTTGAAAATGAGCAAAATATTATAAAAATAATTCAATCGGGTTTGTTGAATTATGAAAAACATTTGCTGAATAAATGTTTCATTTATATTTATTATGACAATAATGTAGAGAAATTTTCTTATATTGAAGTAGCTTTTAAAAAAGAAAATTTTAAACATCTGTGTGGTATCAGCGATAAACAAGAAGATTTAGATGAGTACAGACGAGCTGGAATTAGTAAAGAAGTTATTAAGCCTAATGTTTTCTTTGATCTATGTAAAAGAAAAAAATTAGGAAAACGTCATATTATTATGAAAAAAGATGGAACTACGATGCAGAAAATGCATATTTTAAATAATCTTTATAAGCTTACTAACAGCGATACTTTATATTGTGAAGTAAACAGGAATACACATAAGATGAAATTTAAAAATATGATTGGATTAGATGGTGGAAATATATCTTTGGCATTGTTTGATATTGGGAGATATATGACACCAATCAGTTCTCTGGATTATGATATTAAAAATGCATCGGGAGAAAAATATAAAATTGATTTCATTGCCTGTAAAAATATAGGTGGAAAGACATATGATGAGGTATTATACACTAAACTAGATGTGAATGATTTGCCTGAAGAGATAAAAGAAAAATTAAATATTTCTTTGTTCCAGAGAAATTTAGTGACGATATAAATTTAAAATTATTTGAGCTTGAAAAATTCTATTTAAAAAAAGAGGATCATCTCCTCTTTTTTGTGGCTATACCCACTTTCAACATTCCAATATTAATGTATCATAAGAATAAACAAATGTCACTATATATTTTTGGATAAAATACAAAAAATATGTTGCAAAAGAGGAATGTATATGTTATTATACTTGCGACTACTAATGATCGATATCGTCATGACCAGATAGATATCATCAAGAAGAGATGTGAGCAATCACATCTTTTTTTTTGCTTTTTTTTGATACATACGTTGTTGGAGGTGTTGGTATGTTGGAAAAGTATGATGAAACAGTGAGTGAATTTACGACTATAGTATCAAAAGAAAATGATAAAGGAGATGTTGTTGTACTGGTGGATACGGATGATATAAAAAAAAAGAAAGATCATGCTGTATCTAGAACTTTATGATTATGACATAGAAAGACTGCTTTTTGTTGACAGTATAAAAGATATATATGGATTATTATCGAGAAAATTATCATTTCAAAAACTAATTATGCTAGATATAAAATGTTTAGGTAGAGATATAGAATTGATAAGCATTTTTTTGGATGAAATGATTAGTAAAACAATTGATGTCATTTCAATATTAGATGGACTTAGCATTCATACGGAAACATTCTATTTATCTAGGCTGGAAAAAACTTTCTTTTTGAATAAAGTGGTGAAAAGTCAAGAAGAAGGCAAGAAAAAGACATATATGCCAATCAATCAGCTGAATGGTAATGCCAAAGAGAAAAATAAAAAGATAGGAGCATACTGCAGGGTTTCAAGCAGAGAGCAGGTGCAGGGATACTCCATAGATAATCAAAAAGAGAAGATACAAATGTATTTGGAATTGTTTGATTATGAACCGGAAAAATTAACTTTTTATGTAGATGAAGGAAAATCTGCATCATCGTTAAAAAGACCAGCTATGCAGAATATGTTGAAGGATATAGAAAATGATGAGATAGATGAAATTATCATTTATAAATTAGACCGTATTTCTAGATCTGTACTTGATGTTTATTATTTGTTAAATAATTTGTTATCAAAAGATGTTAATTTGGTTGCTATTTTAGATAATTTGGATATAAAAACCGCAAACGGAAGAATGGTCATAGGTATATTAGCTATTTTTGCACAATGGGAAAGAGAAAACACCATTGAAAGGACGAATGATGGTTTGTTAAGAATGGCACGTGAGGGGAAATATCCGATCAGTACGATTCCGTTTGGATATAAAAGAGATAAAGATAAATATTTATACATTTATGAAAAGGAGGCAGCCGCTATAAGAGATATGTTCTTATTTGCAAAAAGTGGTTATACATTCCTAGAGATATCTCGAAGAATTCGAGAAAAGCATGAATATAAGCTATCCGATGAAAGGGTAAAGAATATTATATTTAATGATTCATATTTTGGAGAATTTTATTATAAAGATTTTATATTTTATGAAATTGTTCCAGCAATTGTAAACAAGAGTGACGCATTAGAAGCCAGGAAAATGTCAGGTAAAAGAAATAGTGTGTATGGCGAAGGATTAAATCATTTTGCATTTAGATATAAGGTTAAATGTGCAACCTGCGGAGAAATACTTATTTGTGTTCCGACATATAAAAGAGAAAAACATTACTATTACTATTATTGTAAGAAATGCAAAAAAAGAATAAATCAAACTAAAATTGTGGAACATGTGCTCTGTGATATGATCCAAATATTAGCAACGAGGAGTAAAAGTCAAAATATTGAAAAGAGGATGAACAAAATCAAACGACTGGATAAAAAAATAAAGCAAAATGTTCAGGACTATATTGATGATAATATAGATAATGAAACGTATAAGGTGGCAATGAAACAGTATAACAGACAATTAAAAGAGGCTTATGCAGAATTATCTCTAGTAGAAATAAAAAATGGATTGTCCTGGGAAGGGTTATCTAATGAGGAGAGGAGGAAAATTGTGGAAGAAACGATATCTTACATGACGATTGATCTAGATAAGAAAGATATAGTAGAAATAGAGTACGAAAAGTAACTTTTTTTATCAAAAATTATTGAAAAATAGGACGAACTATGGTAATATCTAGATAGGTCATGACAAAGCAGACACATGATTGTTAGTAGGTATTTTGAAAAAATAGTATCAAGAAAAGTGTTTCTGTAGTTCGTTCGAATTACAAAGATTGGCACCATTTGGAAAATAGCGTTTCAGCTGATGAATAAAGGCTGAAACGTTTTTTTTGTATATATGATTTCATTTGTAAAATTGGTGTGAACAAGTGTGAATAAGTGCAAATAGAAGTAGTCAAATCGTAGTCAAAAAAAACACCTTAATACATGATGTTTTTCACTTTGTATTAAGGTGTTTTTAGTTTTTATTCTAATATAGTTAAGCGTTTATTTATGTTGCAAGTATAGAAGAAATAAACTCATAATCAATGCAAAAGATGTTTCTAATAACGTGGAAACACCTCCATTTAAAATATATAAAAGTAATTCTAAAAAAATAAACACAAAATAAAATTTTAGATAACTTATGTTTATGTTAAAGGTATGTAACGTTTGATAACATAAAAAATGCAAGAATACTAGTATGTATATAACAGTAGCAAACATTGCAAGTCTTACATGCCATTTTGACAATAAAGGGAATTGAAAAGGTTTGTATGGGAGTAAAATACATACCACCATCAATATAGTACTAATATATAAGAATATTTTCCCCCATTTACTTGGATAATTATATGACTGCATTAGTTCTTTTGTATGAATTAAAAAGAATGTTGCTATAGATAATGACCATATAAATAAGTATAGCGGATGTTGAAATTTATTTCCTAAGCCAGACATATTTTCTGACAATGGCGGTATTAAAGTATAAACATATAGATTTAAGAAAATTATAGCACCTATATGTAACATTTCCAGAAGTGAAAGCTTTGAATAACGCATGATATCTCCTTTCATAACGTGAATGATTATAGCATGAAAATTATGTGTAATTATGTGAAAATAATTTTTTTTTGTATTTTCTATTTTCCTGTACGTATAAAGTTATGTAGAAAGTTGAGGAGACATTATGATTGATAAGATAAAGAAAATAGAATTTAGAGAAGATGGATTTATAGAGGTTCATTTAAAGCGAATAAAAGATTTTGATGATTACCTTTATCAGCAAATTTTAAATGACGTCAACTGTCTACCTTGTATTCGTGATCCAAAGTATCGCTCTCGGTTATATTTTGATTCAAAAGGTTATGTTTCTTTAAAATCTTATTTAGGGGAACATGAGTTCACGCAGGAAGAGTTGCTTGATTTTCTCATTATTCTATTTGAACGATTTGTTAAAAACCGAATTACAAAACCAGCTATTACTTCTTTAGAATATGTTTATCTTTCTTCTGATACAAATGATTTCTGTTTTCTTGTTTTTCCTGTTGCTCATGAATATTGGAATCAAGAAAAAGAAATATATACATTATTTCTGCAAGAGTTGCTGAAAGAATTGCACGCAAAAGATTCTTATGAAGTATTTGGTTGTTTATTATGCTTTATGAAAGAAAAAGAAAGTTCTTTTCCAGTTTTAATAACTCGTTTACAGCAGATTAAAAACAAGCATAAGAAAAAAATAAAGTGGTATCAGAAATTTAAACATAGAGAAGAAACAAAGTTTCAAATTCGAGATATACCAAGAGCGCTTAGGTATCCAACGAATTTACAAGAAAGTCTTGTAGCAGAAAAAGAAGAAACTTATATTGCATCATCTAACAGAAAGGAAAAAAACAATGAAACGATTGTCTTATTTCAGCCTCTTGATACAGAGGAATGTTATTTTGAAGATCAAGATAGTGGTGAAAAATATATTATTAAAGGTACAAATCTATCAATAGGCAGAAATCCAGATAATGAGATGTCGATAGATGATAAAAGTGTTTCTTCTTATCATGCGGTATATGATTCTAAAAAGAAAAGCATAAAAGATCTTCATTCTTTAAATGGAACTTACTGTAATGGAGAAAGAATTATTGAAAAGCAACTACAGGATAATGATGTTTTAACATTTGGAAACAGCACTTATGTTTTTCATGATAAGAGAAAGGGGTAGGATATGAAAGAAATGCTTCTACATGGTCGTTATGAACAAAGAGAAGTAATAGGTAGAGGAGGGAGTTCAAGTGTTTATCGTGTTTGGGATCATTTATTAAATAAAGAATGGGCAATGAAGGTTGTGGAAAAGAATGCACATCAAGTAATAAGAAATGCATTTAAAAAAGAGATATATGTATTAACAAAGCTTGCGTATAAAGGCATTCCATCGATTATAGATACATTTGAGGATGATACCAAGATGTATGCGGTTATGGAAATTGTTAAAGGGCAGTCAATGGATATCTATGTTAAAGAAAAAAAGATAGTACACATTCATCGATGTATGCATAACGTATTAGAAATCTTACAATATTTACATAAGCAATCAATTTTATATCTAGATTTAAAGCCACAGAATCTTATGGTTGATGAGCAAGGTAACGTTTGGCTGATTGATTTTGGAAGCTGCTGTTTCTATTTTGAACGACAAAATGTAATGACAGGAACTCCCAGGATTTGCTCCTAAAGAAATTATGGAGGAAGGTATTGCAGATTATACTAGTGATATTTATAGTTTTGGAAAAACATTTCAAACGCTTTTATCTTATACATCTGCTGAATCAAAAGAATATTCCATCTTTTTAAAAGTTTTAAACAAATGCTGTGCCGAAAAAAAAGAAGCAAGATATAAAAGTATCGAAGAAGTAAGAGAAGCATTAGACTTAAAAAAAAGCAATAGAAAAAAAAGAATACTCTATATCCTTGTTATTTGCAGTATCTGTATTTTTCTATCTTTTGCATTATTTAAGCATATAAAGAAAAAGAACGAAGCCAATTATATGAAATTTATGCAAAATACAAACTATCAGGAAGCTGTAAAAATATTTCCTGATAGAGAAGTAACATATATAGAGGCATTTGATTTTTTTAGTAATAGTCAAAAAGATGCACTAAGTGAATTGGAACATTTAATTCAAATAAGTGATACAAAAAATATAGAAATCTATAAATTTCTCTTTTACAAATATTTAGAAAAGGATGAGATGCACTATTATCGAAAGGCGAAGCAGATTTTAATGAATCAATTAAAAGAGTGTAAAGAATATGTTCATTATGTAAGTGTTGTATCTATGCTTGCATCTCCATATCCACTTACAAAACAGGATACACAGAAAAGCATACAGGATTTAAAACAAATAGAAACAGATATTAATAATTTCGCAGATAAAAGATTACTGCAAGATCAATTATTATGGCTTTATCAAGTATATTACGCAAAAGAGGAAGTATTTCAGGAAGAAGCCTTTATACAGGAATTGCAAATAATTGAAAATCTTCAAAATACACTATATGATGAAGGTTTAACAAAAACAGATATATTACAAATGAAAGCAGAAAGTCTTTATAGACAAGGACTATATTATCAACGTCAGGAGAATATACAAGATATGAAAAAAGCTTTCTATGAAACGTTAAAGATAGAAGATTCTTTAAGAAATGATGTTATTTTTAGAATAAAAGCTTCTATGTATTACATTTTGACAGGATATGAAAGTGATAAAAGTATTGATTATTTGAAACAATCTATTCGTTACCTAAGGCAAATAAAGCAGCTGACAAGACAAGATGAGATACTGGAAAAAGAAGTAAAAGAAAAGTTAGAGATATGGGGGATAACGTATGTGGGAAATAATTGAGGTTATAAGTTTATCGTGTGGGATGGTTTTAGGGAGTATAGGCATGATCTTCTTATATAAAGAAACAAAATTATATAAGTAATATGAATTTAAAAAACAGAGTCATCATTTTAATAAATAAGGAGGAGTCATATGAGAAAAAAGATATTTTTAATAGGAATAGCAGTTCTTCTATTGCTGAGTAGTTTTTCAACTTATATCTTTGCGGATGATGTAGAAGAAAAAACGATAGAATTTTTGATTAATGAAGAAGAGATTAAAGAAGGATATAACAATTTTGTAGAAATGAACATAGATATTCCAAGTGGTTTATTTGAGAAAGACATTGAACTTTATAAATTACAGAAAAAGCAGAAAAAGAAAGTAGAAACAGAGTGGGAACGGGTTGAAGATACTTATACAGCAACCATTCCATTTTCTGAAGATGGAAGATACAGAGTTGAAGTTGTTTTACCTGGAAAAGAAAAAACTTATTTATCCAGCGAATTTGTAATTGATCAACAAAAACCAACTCTCATCTTTAAGGCAGGTAATAAAGAATTTGAGAGTTTACCTGATTTTGTAAATAAGAAAGAGAAAATAGAAATATCTTTTCAAGATAAAAATTTAAAAAAGGAAACGACATCAATATCTATTAATAAAGATGGAGAAGTAATTTACAGTGAACAGGGAAAACGACATTATGACTATAACTTAAAAGAAGAAGGAACTTATGTTTTTCATGTTTATGGAGAGGATAAAGCAGGGAATTCAATTACCTATTCAAATGAGGACTTTCCTCTACATGTAGATTTTAAAAAGCCTGTCTATCGCTTTAGTGATGGTATAAACGTTATATCGAAAAATACAGTTTTTTATGCACAGCAGGATGTATATGTAGAAGTAGAAGATCTTAATTTTCAGAAAGACAAAAGTAAAGTATATGTAAATGAACAAGAATTAGCAGGAGAATGGATTAAAAAAGAAAATCTATGGGTAATGAAAATTCCATGTTCTACATCAGGTAAATATACATTGGGAGTATATCTTGAGGATCATGCAGGGAATGTTGTAGAGAATTTAAAGGCTTTACAATTTGAATTAGATACTTTATTTCCAGAAGTAGAAGTACGATTAAATGATACAAATATTGATCATGCGTCAAATTACTATAACGAAGAGCAGCGACTAAATTTTATTGTTAAAGAAAACCATCTAAATAAAGAAAAAAGTGCTGTTATGGTAAATGGGAAAAAACTGCCATGGAAAAAAACAGAAGGAGGTTATCAGGGGGAAATTGTTTTAAAAGATGGAACTTATGAAATAGCTTATGAGCTGCAGGATAAGGGTGGACATAAAATAGAAAATAAGTATCCATCATTTATTGTTGACAGTAGAAAACCTGAAGTTTTAGGTAGCAATAAAAAAATAAAAGATTTTGAGAATAAACCGTTTCATCTGCAGTATAAAATTAAAGAACCTAATATAGATATTGAAAAAAGCAAATTATATCGCTTGCAAAATAATGGAAAAGAAGAAATCCCTGTTAGATGGAAAGAAGATGTTTTTTGGTTTGCAGATATGAATTTTGTAGAAGATGGAACATATGATTTGGTTTTTGAAATATGGGATTTAGCAGGAAATAAAACGGTGATAAAACCGAAATATTTTGTTTTAGATACAGTTCCTTATAAGGTTTCTATGAAAGTAAATGATTTAGAAGTTGATACAAATCATACATATAGAACAAATCAAAAAGTGAATCTTTCTTTTTCATGGGAAGAGGCTTATCCAGATATAGAAGAACTTTGGTTAGTACATGATAAACAAAGGTTAAAACTACCATTAAGAAATGATGGTTTTGAATGGGAAGCAATGCCTTCTAAAGAAAAAGAAAGTTCGTATTCCTTTTATTTAACCTTGAAAGATAAAGCTGGAAATATAACGCATAAAGAGTTTCAAATTGTATTAGATTCTTTATTGGCTGATCCTCAAATTGGGAATGATGTATTTCATGGTACTCCATATTCTGGCAGCTGGAAACCAAAGTTGAAAGGGGAAGATAAAGATTTTAAAATATTAAATTACGTAATGTTGAGAAATCAAAAAGTTTATCCTTATGAATGGGGAAAAGAAATAAAAGAAGATGGATTTTATGAACTTCAGGTTTATGTACAGGATAATGCGCAAAATCAGAAAGGTTTTCTACAGCCATTTAGATTTGAAATTGATACAACAGCTCCTAAGTTGGCAATGATGGACGAGAATGGAAATATGATTGAGCAGAATGCGAAAATAAAAAAGAAAAATTTGCAGCTTTCGATTTTGATGGAAGAGGACAAAAATGATGAGAAACTTACTTCTCTTTATATAAATGGAATAAAACAAAAAGTAAATAATAATCAAAATTTTATTTTTCTACCAGAAACAGGATTGGTAAAAGTGGAAGCACAGGCAGAAGATGCCGCAGGAAATATAAGCACTTATACATGGCAGGGATATGTTTTAGAAAATACTATGAAAAAAAAGATACTATCCATTTTTAGAAGTAATGAAATGGGTATTATTGCAGGCGTTATAATCCTTTTCATTGTTTCCTGTGGATTCTGGATTTGGAAAAAACATGAAAAATGAAAAACTGATTCAGATTAGTGCTTATAGTGAAACATGTGTTGATTCTTATATTCTATCAGATAAGCAATCGTGTTATTGGCTGTTTCGCACAATAGAGAGGTCAAAAGAGCCTTTCGTTGAAGTTTATAAATCAAAAGGAAAATGGTGTATTCGAGAAAATAATACGTATCATCTTCTTTCAAAAGAGAATAAGTATCTGGAAATTAAAAAAGTCAATTACATCCAGAGTGCATCATCTTTAGTTTTGTTATATATGGAAGAGTTAGAAAAAAGTACATTTATTTCACAAAAAATTCCCGATAAAAAAAGTTTTCTATTGGGACGGGATGATGCTTGTGATATATGTATAAATCACCCATTTGTTTCTAAAATACATATACGATTCGAAAAGCAGGAACAAGATTTATATTTGTTTGATGAAGAAAGTAAAAATGGTGTATATGTAAATAACAAACGTGTAAAAGAGAAAAAATTACAAGATGGAGACAGTATCCAAATACCAGGAATTCAAATGTTATATGTGCATTCTTATTTTTTCATCTCTGAAAATATAGATACCTTTATACATATGAAGAAGAAGGAACATCAATATGTACAAAGAAAAGGAATCCCAGGTTTTCCAGCTGTTATTTACACAAAAGAGAAAATAAAACCAGTCTTTGCGGAAAGAGAAATTTCACTAGAATTAATACACATAAGTACGAAAGAAGAAATGCCATTTTGGTATACTTTAGGACCATCCTTTACGATGGGATCGGCTTCTTTATTAAGCGCGGTTTTTATGCTTCAACAAGCGATTTCTCAAAAAAGTTCACTACAGCAGATAATACCTTCAGTTACAATGGCTGTAAGTATGATGCTTACTACAATGTTTTGGCCATTGATTTCAAAATATTATGAAAAAATACGATTTAAAAAACAATACAACAGTCTTTTAAACGACTATCGCAGATATCTAAAAGTGAAAAATAATGAAGTTTATAAATACATTCAAGAAAAACAATGTTATGAAAGAAATAAAATAGAAGATTTCATTACTGTGAAAAAATATATTGAAACAAGAAGTCCGTGTTTGTGGAATAGAAAAAAAGAGAATGATGATTTTTTGTATCTTCACTGTGGATGGAAACTGAAAAAAATAAAAGCACCTATTTCTGATAAACAGGAAGTGTTTGATCTTCAGAAAAATGAAGTAAAAGAAGAATATTTGAAGTTTGTAAATAGTTCATATGAAATAAAATATCCTTTTCTTGTTGATTTAAAGAAGTATACGATAGGAGTCTATGGGGAAAAGGCATTGTATTATGGGAATATGTTTATTTTGTATATAGCAGCTCTTCATTCTAAAAAAGATGTAACTATACTGCTTGTTGGTGAGCAGGAATATTTATGGAAATCAAAAGCAAAATGGATTTCTCAAGTAGAGGAAAACAATATACGTCATGTATATAGTGATGAAAAAGATATACAAAAATTATTAGTGTATCTCAAACAAAAAAGAAGTGAGAATCGATTTTATATCATTGTCTTATTAAATATTTCAAAAAAACTGACACAGCAAATTTTAAATAGTGTTTATTTAATGAAAAACGTGAAATACATACAATGTTGTAAAGAAAAAGAAATGCTTTCTGATTCCGTAGATTTTATTTTCTCTACTGAAGATAAAAATGTGTTTTATAAAGAAAATAAAAAACAGGAAAACATTTTATTTGAAGTTGAAAAAAAGGAATCTACTGAAAATTTATTTCGAAAACTTATGCTTTTACAGGAATTTGAAGAGGATAAAAAAGATATTTATGAAAGTTTTGGAGTTCTTTCTCTATACTCTTGTACATGTTTGAACCAATTAAATATTCTAGAAAGGTGGAAAGAATCACAAAGCGAGGATTCTTTGCGTGTTCCCATTGGAATTGATGAGTTTAATGAATATATTTGGCTAGATGCACATGAGAATGCACATGGACCACATGGCTTGTTTGCTGGTACTACAGGTAGTGGGAAAAGTGAATGTATTTTGACATATATACTTTCTTTATCTATCCAATTTTCATATGAAGATGTTTGCTTTGTTATTATTGACTATAAAGGAGGAATGATGGCAAATGCATTACAGGGGCTTCCCCATGTTTCATGTATAATGACAAATTTATGTGAAGATGAAAGAAGACGAATGCATCTTTCTTTACAAAGTGAAGTCAATCGTCGTCAACAGATATTTGCGAATGATTCCTTAGGAAGCATGGATATTTATAAATATCAAAAACTTGTTCATGAACAAAAAAGAAAAGAACCTATTCCTCATATGTTCATAGTTATAGATGAGTTTGCACAATTAAAGCAACAATATCCAGACTTTTTAGATTTTTTAAAGCAGATTGCTAGAATTGGAAGAAGTTTAGGCATTCATCTTTTATTAGCTACACAAAAGCCATTTGGTGTAGTTGATGAAGAAATTTGGAGCAATTCTCATTTTCATTTATGTTTAAAAGTACAGGATCGACAAGATAGTATGGATATGTTGAAAAATGATGATGCAGTATATTTGAAAAATCCAGGAGAATTTTATCTTCAAGTTGGAAATAATGAAGTCTATGTGAAAGGAAAAAGTGCATGGACACAGCAGCCATATATAGATGAAAAAACAAAAAATGATAAAGAAGATAAAGTACTTCGAATCTTTAATCAGCAAAAAGAACTTTTAAAAGAAGTGAAGCCTAAAACCTATAGGGAACATACAGAATTGCAAATGATTGTTTTCTATCTGAAAAAAATTGCGAAAGGAAAATGTGCTAAACAATTGTTTTTTCCAAATTTAAAACCAGATTTAGAAAGAATAAAGAGTTCTTTACAAAATTGCTGGAATATGGGGATGGTAGATGATATTTCGAAACAAAGCCAATATCCATGGATACTTGATATTTCTCAATTCCATCATCTTTTACTCATCGACAGCAAAGAAAAGGCAAGTTTTCTTAATGTCTTCTTACAGGAAAATGAAAATTTATATCAGGATAACCCTGTTTATGTTTATATATTAGCGGTTCATCCAGGTTCAAAAGAGTCTTTATTACAGTATCCAAGCGTGCAGGAGGCAATTTCTGTTGAAGAATCTGAAAAAATAAAACATTTTCTTTCATATTTAAAAAATAGAATACGTAAACGAAAAAAGAATGAAGAAGAAAAGAATGATATTGTTATTGTATTGCAGGAATTTGAATATTTTAAAGAAACATTTCCTGAACTTATGGAAGATATTCTCTTTCTTTTAAGAGAGGGAGAAAAAACGAATATTCATTTCTTTGTTTTTGGAAGTGATTTACAGATGATTCCTTATCTGCTTTTTCCTTATTTTGATTTACGTATCATAGGAGAATTGCGTGAAGAAAGTAGTTATATAACATTGCTGGGAAACGAAAATTTAGAAAGGCCATTACATCAAAAGGGAAGTTATGTATGTGATGATGGCAGACAAGTAAAAATCGTACAGCTTCATAAAGAGATAAGAGTATCTTATAAGAAACATAAAAAGCAATGGTCCTTGCCTAGTATCTCGAAAGTTATCCCTTTTCCAAAGACGAGGAAAGGATATCTTTTTATCGGTATAGACAAGCAAAGTATGGAGGAATATCAGGTTAGTTTTGAAAAAGAGAAATTTATTGTTTTCTTGACAAATACTACTTTTCTAAATGGATTTGTAAAAGGAATAAAAAGACAGCTTCAAGATCATTGTGCTGCATATATAGAAAATAAAAAGGAAACGAAATCTTCTTTCTGTATATGGGATAAAGAGAATGTATCTCTTTTACTAGATAATGAAGAAGGTGTAATTTCCTTGCTGGAACAAAATGATGTAAATCATGTGTTTTTTCTTGATATGTCTTGTTATCAGCAAATGAAAGAACTTGATGTTTTTATGGATCGTATGGAAGAAGGTCTAATGGTATGGGTGGGAAGAGGGTTGGCAGATGCATCTTATATGTTAGGGATGCAAGGTATTGCTTATGAAGAAAAACGAAGAAATGCCGTCATTTTAAATAGAAAGCATACATTGTTACAGATTGCACAGGAGATAGATATATGAAGAAAAGAATTCTTATAGAAGTTTTTATTCCTATTTTATCCTTACGCTTTCTTATGGAAGTCACACTTTCTTTAAAAATAGAAGAAATGAAAGAAATGATATATAAAAATTTAGAATATATTACTCAAAAAGATATTCCTATAAAGATGTTTATGTATGTATATAACGAAAGAAGTAAACAGATTATGCATCCTGAGCAGTATTTATATGAAAGTGATATTGCTTATGGTGATTGTCTGTTGCTTATATAAAAGAAAGGAGGAGAGTCTTATGGGAATTCAAATTCAAGTGGATCCATCGCGTTTGGAAAGCAGTGCGGCAAGAATTGAACAGCAGGCACTTGCATATCAGAAGCATTACAATCAGCTTTTTCAGCAGGTTGATGCGATGTCAAGTGGATGGAGTGGAAAGGATAATCAGGCCTTTACACAGCAAATTAAAGGATTTGAGAAAGATTTTCGAGCAATGCATTTGCTTATGAAAGAGTATGCAAACTTCTTGAAAATCAGCGCCAAAGCATATCGCGATATGCAAAATGATAGAGTGGCACAGGCAAGACGATTAGCAAACTAAGGAGGAATCACATGGAAATTCAAATTACGCTTGAACAATTACAACAAACAGCACAAGGTATTCGTATGCAGAACAAACAACTTTCCGGCTGTTTGAAAGAAATATCAGCGGTTATGATGCAATTGTCCAGTTACTGGCAAAGCCCATCTTCTGAAACATTAAAAAACAGGTTTCAGGCAATGCTTCCAGTTTTTGACAATTATGAAGTTATTGTTGAATCATACGCTAAATTTTTAGATCAGACAGCAGCAGCTTATCAGCAGATGGAACAACAGTTAAATAGCGGTGCAGATGCTTTCCGCTGAAATGTTGCATGTCATTAGACAATATGAGCAGGAATTAAATTTGATTGAAAAAAACCTGAGAAGCAGCTATTCCTATATATTTTCAGTGGTATTAAAAGAAGAACTCCCATATATGAAACAGCACTTACATAACATGCTGCAAATGATACAAAAACAAAGAACTATTTGTAATCAGCTAAAACAAAAATAAATATAAAGATTTAAAAACAACTGATTAAAACGGATACTGGAAAATTAACATATGCACTTCAAAAAGCGCAAAATATCTCTTTTACAAAACTATATGCTTTAACAAATCGTATTAAAATAAACTCTTATAAAGACAGTAAAAAGCAAATACAGGCACAGGAATTGTATTCTAATTTCATCCAGTTACAAAAAGCCCATCAATCTTTGTGTGCACATTTAAGAAGAAGTATACAAGATACAGAAGAACTGGAAACTGCATTGTTGAAAAAAACAAGGGAAATAAACAGCTTGTCATCAATAGCACTTTTTCCTTTAAAAGGCAGTGCTGTAAAAGGAATACTTAAAAGTCCAATAAAAACAGAAGTGATGAAAACTACCCATCGGTTTCATCATAGTTTATCCCCATCAAAAAATCTGTTTTCCTATTTAAAAAATGGTGTTTGTGCCGGTATATTTGCAGGATTTACTGCTTATAAAGCTTCACTTACTACATCGAAAAAGTATTTAAATGCTGGAACTTCCTTATCGTTAGGAAGTGCAGATCTTTCCATGGATGCGAAAGTAGTGCCAATGTTAAATGGAAAATTCGACCCCCATCTTGAATTGCGAGCAGAGGCACAGGCAGCTTTAGCAGAAGTGAAGGCGTTTGGAAGTATAGGAAATACATTTATACATGCAGATGCAGAAGGTAAGGTTGGAGTTGGAGTCGCAACAGGTGAAGCAAAAGCGGTGATTAATAAAGAAGAAATTTCTCTAAAAGCCGAAGGAAGTGTTGCGGCGCTTAGAGGTGAAGTAAAAGGTTCCTTTACGATTTTTGGAATTACGATTGAGGCAACTGGCAGCGGAGAAGTTGGTGCACTTGGCGGAGGCGTGGAATTTTCCAGTAAAAGCGGGGAGTTTACCATTGGAGGAAAAGCAAGTCTAGTGGCCGGTTTAGGATTTAAAATTAAGGTAAAATATAACTGATAAGCTAAGGAGTTTAACTAAGATGAAAAAAGAAACTTTAAAAAATTTATTACCATTAGGAAGTGTAGTTTCTTTAAAACAAGGAACAAAAAAAGTACTTATTGTAGGAAGAATACAAGAACATATTTCAAGTGGGAAATTGTATGATTACAGTGCAGTCTATTATCCTGAAGGTATGTTGGATCCACATGAATTGTTTTTATTTCAACAGGAGGATATTGATAAATTGTATCATGTTGGATTGCAGGATAATGATGAATTTGTTTTCCGTACTTTTTTAGAAGAAAAATTAAAAGAAAAGAACTTACTTGAATAAAACTATTTCTAATCCTTTGTTATCATTTTATAAATAACAAAGGATTCAGACTGTTGACAAAGGTGTCGACAGTCTATTTTTTATATGATATAATAAAAAAGGCAAAAAGATTCCTATTTTACCCAAAAACATATGGTTCTTTTTGCCTTTTATA
>ERZ773103.440-NODE-440-length-46552-cov-48.982709_pt1 | contig 46552 bp, 82 predicted proteins | sample MGYA00511118_ERZ773103 | MGnify/ENA primary metagenome ERZ773103 (study PRJEB29015, sample SAMEA2737821) | human gut metagenome | biome: human gut; feature: human-associated habitat; material: faeces | place: China | collected 2012 ... | reverse complement strand
GGGCGGATATACAGCGCATTCTTCACATAGCCGACGAAATGGTTCCCGGTCAGCTTGAAGTTGGTGCCGATAGACGCGATGCGGCCAACGTTGCCGGTTTTGCCGAATGCGAGGATATAATCCTCAATGGTGCCGCCTTTGAAGCCTGCCGCGTTGGAGTACGGGCGGCTGAAGGAACGGCGAACAGACGGAGATACCCACAGAGTAACCGGCTCGAACACGTTCTGCGCATCCAGAACCGCCTGGAAATCCTGGTTGAAGAACTCAACGATTTCATCAGGGGTTGCAGTTTGCAGGTCGATGTTCAGCGCATCAGTGCCAGAGGTGCTCAGGTTAAGCTGCACGGTGTTCGGGTGGTTGGTGATGCCGTAAGCAGTATAAACGCCGTTCACGTTCAGGCTTGCATCACCTACCAGCAGATAATCCGCCATGTCTGCGCGCAGGTTGAAGGTGGTGTTTTCCTGGTCATCAATCAGTGGGTCGAAACCTTCAGATTGCATACCCAGCAGCTCACGCCACTCACGGCCATAACCGGTTTTGAAGATCGGGATTACATCGCCGCTGTAGGAATAGCGGGTTTTATCCAGGTCTTCAGGCTCCTGACCGGAGATGGTGCGCACAACCTTGCCAGCATCAGAGGCCATGCGGCTAACTGCCACGGTCTTGCCGATGTTGATGTTGGTCGCCAGCGTCATCAGGTCGGCCATCATGTCCATGCCGGACTCGTTGCGGAATACACGGGTGGTAACGTCGTCCACTTCGCGCCAGTAATCCTTCGTTACCAGTGCGGTGGCGTTTACGCCGTATTCTTTCGCCAGAGCGTTTTCACCATTGATGAAAACCTTGCGGTCAACTGTCAGATGGCGCCACTGCTCTCTAACCACCTGCGAGTTGGTGATCAGGCCTTTCGTAAAGATAATCTTTTCCATTGTTCGGCTCCTTACGCCGCAGGCATTGCAGCATTGCCAGCACGACGAACTGCAACGAGTTCAGCGCCATCAGATGCTACGGTGTAGGCTTCATACGCATAGAACAGGATTTTATCACCTGTGCCAGCCACTTTTAACTCGCCGGAGCCACTGCTTGCCAGCGGAGTACCTTTTACCAGCGCGGATGATGCCGCAACCAGAGCGTGATACGTTACGCCAAATTCGCATTGTACTGCCATGCCGGTAGCATTCGCCGGCACAGCTTCGCTCACGTCTCCGCCGCCAACGTAGTTGTGTTGCAGGACATAAGGGAAACCATGACCGCCAGCAGTCGCATGCGCGATGATTTTGTCAGAGGAGTTGAAGTCGACCAGTGCGCCCGGTTGCAGGGCGACGTTCATCAGGCCTTCGCGCAACTGCGGGTCATTTTTGCGGGCCGGGCCGCCGATGATGGTGCCATAACGGATAGTAGCCATTATTCAGGTGCCTCCATATCAAAATCTTCTTCGGCACGGTTCGGCTGGAACCCGCCGGAAATCGGAGCCGCTTTACTGGTGAGCGCATAGGTTTCACGCAGTGCTTCGCCAGTCAGCGCATTAACAGCAGATTCCGGCAACTTCAGCTCAGCCATAATGGCGGCGCGCATTGCGGTTTCTTCCTGTGCGGCATTGGCTTGCAGCTGGTCGCGCAGGGTTTTGTTTTGCGCCTCCACATCGGCCAGTTTCTGGTTGACTGCGGTCAACGATTCCTGAACCGGTTTGAGGGCATCGGCTAATGCAGCCTGTACTTCCTCGTTAGTCATTGAGATTTCCCCTTGAGTTGTTTTTACCGGTTCAAGCTCTGTCTTATAAACAGCCTTAACCCGTTCACCGACTAATTCTACCATATCCTCACGGACGATGTAGGACTGCATATAAATGGTGCCGTCAATCTCAACGCCGAAGTAATTATCATAAACGGCGACGATATAGGGCCATACATCAGACTGAGTCTCGGCCTTGATGATATTGCGGAGCTGCTCAGTAATATCGGTGAATGATAGCTGATTGCCAGTCAGGCGATTGATGGCGCGCTGCCACCATTTGATTTTGTTTGCACTTTCGTCGGTCATTGCCGATTCCTCAAGGTTAACCACAACACGCTCAATGTCTTCGCCGTTAGCAGCAAAGATACCGACACCATCAGCAGGGCCGCCAGCACCTGGAATGCCAGGCGGAAGAATAGCGAGGTGATCCCATTCCATATTCCGGGCAATCCAGGAATATTTTTTACCCTTGGAAGTTCCTGATGCCTGCTCGCGGTTAAGTAGCAATCCGGTAGACACCTGAACAGGTTCAGCATCGGCGCTGTTAACTTTGAGTCCGTCAATGCGCGACAGCAATTCCCTGCCTTTATCAGAGCGCTCAGCTACCACTTTATTGATGTAAAGGTCTACCAGCGCCTTACTGCCGTCATGAGATGAGTTCTCAATCCATGCGCCAACGCTGAACTGATTGGCGGCCCGTGTCATGTTGGCTGATACGTATTTGCCATCAATCTTCGGGTGGTCATACGGCGCCGGTTTCCCGTCAAGGCCATGAAATGATTTTTTTATCTCATCGCCAGGGTACAGGCCACCGTTCATGACAATATCATCCACCACCGGCACAACATTCTTGATGACATAGTGCGGGTCGCCATCAATGATTTTTTCACTGATGTTGCTGGCTGAGTTGATGGTATACAGGATGTTAACCTGTAATTTATTATTCATGTGCTTGAATGCCTCCACCTCAGCAAGGCGCTTTTTCGCCGCTTCTTCGGTGTCGTACTCGCCAAACTGGTGCGAGCCATCCTTAGATTTAACGACCCATTTGTCGCCAATTTTGACAATCATGACCTTTCTCCGCGCTTGCTTTATTCCCGGATTATAACACACCATGAATATGCACCACGAAACGGACGCGAGAAGGTAAAGCGGAGATGCAGTAAAAGCGAAAAGAGTAGCAAAGAATGATATCAGTATGATTGGCATGGCTGCTACCTCCTGAGTGCAAGGTAACAGCCACGGAAGAGAATTTATTGAAGACTATTCTTATTTAACATTCCGCAGTTAATTTTTGCGCGGTTTACGGCATCCATGAATTTCCCGACAGACATCGTTTTGCGTATTTCAGCCAGAATGGCGCCGTGCAACATTCTTTCTTCGCCGTAGTAGAGCTTATCAAGTCGAGTGCGAACCAGTGCGCGGGTGCGCTGCATATGTCCCTTCGCCTTCATGGCCTTCTCTCTCCATACTCTGCCTGCATCATGATTCCCAGCGAGCTGGCGCTCGATAGCCTCGATTTCAAAGGCAAGCGTCATATCAATGTCATCCAGTTCGCTGATTGTTGCTTCCATGATTTCGTTAAGTTGTAGTTTCATACTTTCACCTTTAATCCATGTTTATTTAATGCAGATACAACCCCATCAACTGAATAAACAGCATAGAAAAAATCCGCCGGGTCTTGCTGTTCTGGCAGTTCAATCTCAATCGCCGCGCGTGATGCTTGCCATGCGCCCCAGGCAAGGTGAATGCCAAATTTAGCGTAGCAATTGCGCTCTGGCTGCCATTCGACATCTTCTCCGTATAATCCGTGGACATCTTCGAGCCATGATTCAAACTGCTCTCTACTCGTCATTTCTCCTCCTCATCAAAATACTTAATCTCGCCATCAACCATGTTTTGCCGTGGAATATGCAAATCAGTGCCATTAACTGACAGCATGATGCTGTTATCCAGCTCTACGCACCCATCGGCGAAGAAAGTGCTTTTCTTTCCGTTGAGCCACTCAATTGTTACTCTGCATTTTCTTTGTTCCACTATCCACCCCATCTCTCTGCGATTATTGGCCGTGCGCTCACAGTTGGTGACAAACAGCACGGTTCCTGATTTATGCTTTACCGCCCACATGACTGGCGCGCCCCGGCAAGCAGCTTTTCAAACATCATCCTGTCACGACTCATTCCAAACGGGATGACTTCCTGCCAGTAATATTTCCATGCACCGCCGGGAAGCATTTCACGGCCAACCTGACCAATGCTTGCCAGGTAGCGCATGCGTGCCTTGAGGATGGTGTAGTTGACGCCGACAGCCTCCGCTATCTGCTTGCTCTTGCGTCCCGGATTCGCCTCAAGATACGTCTGAATTGCCAGATCAAGCGCAGTATTATCGGGATTGAGGAAATACTTAAAGCAGCGCCTGCCATAGCTGACGCTTTCCTCTTTAATAATAAACCCCATACTCTCCATTTCGAGAAGATAGAGATTTATCCGTGCTCGGTCAGTGATTCCGGTCTGCTTGCGTATCATGGCATTGGTTGCGCCGCCGCAGCGCTCTATCACCGTGAGTATTTGCGTTTTAAAGTCCATTTGCGCGCTCCAGTGCATCTTGTTTGTAGTCGTCAGCGGTATAGAGGTGGCCGTTGCGGGTGTTCCATTTCATGATTGCTGTCGCTGCATTCATCCAATCATCAGTACGGCATCCGCAATCCTGGCATACTATAAAATGCCATTGCCCATCCTTGTTTCGCATGGAATTTTCGCCACCGCAAAACGGGCATCCCAGCAATTTCTCATTATTCATTAGTGGTATCATGTTGCTCACCTTTTGTATTCAAAAAATTCCCGTGAACCATTTTTATGAGTCTATCCCTCGCTTCCCTTTCTTGTGTTATTGATGAAAACCTTCCTCCATAATAATTCTTGCCGTTAGCGGTGATTTGAACCCTCCACCTTTCTCTCGATGAGTCCCAAACAACATCCTTAACTCCGCTTGTATTATTGTTTTTCACTCCCACATTCATAACATTTTGACATCTTGTGACTAATCTCAGGTTGCTGATGCGATTATCTTTCTTGTTTCCATTTATGTGGTCAATCTCATATCCCTTTGGTATATAGCCATTGCAAACAATCCACGCCATTCTGTGAGCATAAAACCTCCCAACAGGAAGTTGAATTCTCCAATAGCCATGCGATGTAACACCTCCGGCCACCATTCCTTGCTTTGACTTCCTTGAGAAATTATCAATCCATAGAAAGTTTCCTGTTTTTTCATCATACCTGAGAAACTTTAAAATTCCTTCCCTGCTCAGGTTACTCATTTCGCCACCCACTCACCAATATTGCTGAAATGCGGGCGCCCTTCGCGCCACTCAATAATTTCGCGGTTAACTTGCCGTTGCATGCGGTTGCGAACTTCGCGCAATTGGCCTTCAACCCATGCGCGAGTGCGGTCAAGTTCTTCCAGCTTGTTCAGCAATTCTTTTTCGTACACCTGATCAGTAGTCATTTTTTCTCTCCATCAGCACTTTGTAGTGAACGCCATAATATTTGAGTACCTGACTATGGTTATGCAGATACCCTTCATCATCTTCAATCGGCAGTCTTACCACGATGTAAAACGCCCGGTAGAGTTCTGTCCATCCATGACAACATTTGCGCTTCCTCGGCTTCATGGGCGGCCTCCATAGCAGCCAGGTCAATGCGCTGCTCGATAGATTTAATGATTGACTCTGGCACATTAAGCATTTGCAGAGTCTCCCGGCAATCGCGCTTATGAACCTCTGTCACCTCCTGCCACTTCTTCATTCCACACCACTCCTCGCAACTATGATACAATCTACAACACCTAGTATTGACTAATTGACGTAGATTAGTCAAGATGATTTCACAGGAGAGCGACAATGGCGAGACAACGCAAAGAACCACTGGAAGTACTGACTGAGATTATCGCTAAGCGCCAGCCGTTAAGCCTGCGAGATGTCAGATATTACGCGCACTGCTATGTAGCAATGCGGGAATGGAGCGCTGAAGAAATGTATGCGTTTGTGCGTGAGCACTTCAGCGTGGATGAGAAAAACAAAGTTACACTGAGGGTTGGGTGATGATGAAGTTCATCGTTCTTGATAATAGCGGAGGGAGTGCGATGACCGACAAGGAAAAGCATGGCGTCAGCTTCCGGGTGTTCAACAACCGCATCGATGCATGGGCGCATCTGATTGAGCACGACAATGGGCCGGATTCTCGCGTTGCTCAGATTGAAATTAAAATAATTGAAGAGAGTGGGGTGAATGAGTGATGATGATAAAACACAACTACCATAAAGGAAGTGAAGTTAGCGCCAGTGGCGAGCATGTGCGCATCAAGTGCGGAGATTTGATAATGGATGGCAAGTGGCATGAGGCCAATCTTGGCGCTAGTAACGGAACAGAAGCCCTCATCACCGAGCGAGGCAATCGCTATGGCAAATTCAAAGACAGCGCAGAAATCATGCAGTCACTGAAAGACACCATGCGCGACGTTGATGGTTGGAACAACCTTACGGCGAGCCAGAAGGAAGCGCTCGACATGATTCAGCATAAAATCGGTCGCATCCTGAATGGCGACCCGACATACGACGATAGCTGGAAAGACATTGCTGGCTATGCAACATTAATTGTTAATGAACTGAATGGGGAGGTAAGGTGATGGGTGTTTATGATGAACTTGACGATGCAATTCTGCGCCGTCTTGATGATTCAATCCGTCCTGTAGATATCGGGTCGATTTGGCGTGAGGTGTTGGACATTTCACCAGTCAAAAACATCACAATCCTTGACAGAAGAATGCAGGCGCTGAAAAAGAAGGGACTTGTTTATAACGTGAAGGGTAAAGGCTGGGCGAGGTTGTCGAAATGAAAAGACTCCTGAGAAACATCGCATGGGATATCTTCCTGACGTGGCCGCTGATTTACTTCGGCCTGTTTATGCAGAATGTGTATGCATACAATATGGCAATGGCTTTTTTCTGGTTCATGTCGATTGCGTCAATCATTGCATCAGTTGGTTTGCTTTCAAGCAAAGACCTTCTTGATAAATCCGTTGCTCGCTACAAAAAGCCGCTATGGATTCATCATAAATACCAGGTTGTGACGACATTTTGCGAAATAGCAGTAATGTTCGCGCTTGGTTATTTCTGGCTTGGTGGATTTTATCTGACCGCGACGCTGTTTCGCGCTGCCGCCAAGGAAAAAGTGACAGAGGAGGCTGGTAAATAATGCCGGTAAAGCAGAATAGAGTACCAAAGGCCTACATCATCACCAGCAACCGTGGCCGCCGCTATCTGGCTTTTGCTGGTGGTGTTGAGCATCAGAACGCGGCCATGTTTGGGTATAAAATTAAACCACTGTATGAGTGAGAGAAAAATGGAAGAGAAAAAGTATGTTGTTGAGTTCACTGAGGGTGAGCTTAATCAGGTAATGGAGTGTATCAAGCAGGTGTGGGCCGATGGCTTTGAAGATAAAGACCTTGAGAGCGCAGGAAGCAAGATTTTCGACAGGCTTAATGACCTGTAAAACAAAGCCCATTTACGGGGCTTTTTTATTACGGAGGGAGTTGTATTGTGCCTGGCACATCAATCCCGCCTCTCTTGCTGAGTCAGCATATTCTGCCAGTTGTCGATTTCTTTCGACAGATTCGCTGAGCAGTTGGGAGAGCAAAACTCCGGTACTGGCGGTTGGATTGCCAATGGACTCAGCGCGGGAATAATCGACGAGCTGCTTTCTGATTGTGGTGAGCTGTTGCTGCAACCTGCCAGACTTAACAGCAGCAGCGGAAGCATCAGCACGCGCGGCATCAATGCGACTCTGCGCTTCCTGCTCGATGGTCTTTTTGTCTTGCTCATGTTGTTCGCTTGCCTCTTTGTCTTTGACCTTCTGCGCCTCTACGGCGGCCAGATATCCAGAGTTATATTTCGCCTTCCCGTAATTGACCCACTTCCCGTAGATAATCAGCGCCAGAAGCATAACGCCGATAATGGCCGCAACAACTTTCCAGTTAGCCTTGAGGATTTGCAGAATCATTTTTCAGCGCCTTAATCTCTTTCTTCATGCCGTGCATTTTTCCAAACAGCGAGGCAAGAAGGATACTGTAGCTGATAGCCTTGACCGCAATGGGCGGAATGGCGGATTTGAGGTCTTCAGGCATGAAAGCCCATACGTGAACCATGGCGTCAGGCCAGAGCTGAATCAGCGAGCAGAATGACGCCCAGATGCCGATAAGCCAGTTACTGAGGCGCTTCATGACATGTAGACCTCACGCTCGGCTGCGCGGCGCTTGGTGAGTCCATTCATGACTTTGCCATTCGCGCGATTCCATACCCGGAACTGGTCGGCGGCGCAGGTGTAGCAGCGGGCGTTATGCTTTTTCAGAAGCGTTGATTTGCCAAAGTTACCAAGGCCAATGTTGTAGGCCAGCGACACCATTGCATCAAACTGGCCCTGAGTTGTCGGGGATGTGATGAGTGATGAGACGCCGCTTTCAAATTTCGCGACGTCTTTATCAAACCATGCGTCAGCCATTGCCTGCGTGACCTTCATTCCAGGCTTAACGTCGCTTCCGGTATGACCGTACCCAGCTGTGTACGGAGCGCCTCCGGTTGCCGGGTCGGGGTAGACTGCAAGCACCAAACCCTCATGAGATTTAATTAAATTCTTTCCGCGCGTTGATAGTTTCATTTGTTACCTCCGGTGATGCAGATTATTTTATCATAATCCTATTGACGTAGATTGAATCGTAAGCGATGATGTAGTTACACAAACACAGGGGATTCAAGATGAAAAAATTTATCGCAGTAGCAATTATCGCAATGACTTCATTTGGCGCATCGGCTGGTGAAGTGTGCAACAAAGTTGGTGATGTTGGATTCGCCGCGGCTGATGCTCGTGATTCCGGCGTGCCTCAGAGCATAGCAATGGCGGTAGCACAAAGTCCTGAGTACGGCGTAGATGCCAACAAGGTGCTTGGTGCAACGGTGAAGATGGCCTACTCAATGCCGAACAAGACACCAAAAGAAATCAAGGCAATCACAATTGCGCTTTGCGTATCAAGCATGGGTGACTTGTAATGTGCCCGCGCCTGATGTTTAAGGCCCGCAATCGCTACGTTAAGCTGGTAATGCGCGGAATGGATGAGCATGCAGCATGGCTGAATGTGATGGGTGAACTGAAAAGCATTTATAACGGAGAGAAGAAATGAAGCTGATTGATATTTTGGTTGAAGAATTACCTAAGCGTGGTGGCTGGGATGCAAAATGGCATCAATGCGCCCAGGACGGGAATGGGGAGGTATGTTTTTTCACTGACGGTGAAATAAACTTCAGGCGGTCATTCGACGCATGGTCTATTCCATCACATGGCGTGGCGCGACATGATGGCAAGGCTCGATTGTGGTTATTGTTGGCTGATGACTACCAAGAAACAATCATCACCCGAGAACAGTACGAAGCAGCGCTGGCTGCCAGTAAGCGCTGCGATCATGAGTGGATTCCAAGCGAGGGGAGAACGCAATCTGGTTATCTTTGTAGTAAATGTGGTAACTATGACGGCCCTGGTTATGACTGGATTGATTGGCCTGGTGGCGAATGCCCGGTGCCGACAGGAACTCTGGTTGATGTGCGTTACCGTGACGGTGAGGAGCTATTTTCGCTTCCTGCGGATGATTTAGCACCAAGCTGTCGTGATGCCTCATTCGCTTTCTGGCGAGGTGGTGCACAAGATAATGACATCATCGCCTACCGCCTGCACAAGCCGCAGGAAGCAGCGCAGGACAAAGTAGATGATGAAGCCGACCTGAGTGAGTGCATAGGTCAGGATGCTGCGCCGGTTTGGAGCGGAGAAGGCTTGCCGCCGGTTGGCGAAAAGGTTATTTTCTTTATCAATCCGCGTTTTGATTATGCTACTCAAGGAATGCCTGCCGAAGGACGTGAGATTGAAGTGGTGGCACATAAAAAAACATCAGATGGCAACGATGTTGCCGTTTGCTATTGGGATGAGAATGGTGGAGGAAGAGCAGTATGCCTTGTCCCGGAGAGTTTAATGCCAGCAAAATCTGAAGCCGATCGAAAACGCGATGAGGCGGTGAAAGCAATTATGTTAACAGGATGGTGTCAGACTGCCGCTGAGGAAATTTACGACCTCATTGCTGCTGGAAAAGTGCCGGGCATGAAGCTGGGGGATTAATGATTATCATCTGCGTGGCATGCAAGCACGAACATCACAACCGCGACAGAATTGAAAAGCCAGGTATTCAATATACGATGTGCCCAAAGTGTGGTTGCGGAGGGTTCATTAAAAAAAGTTAACAGAGGCCGCCGTCAGGCGGCTTTCTTGTGTGTGTCCTGCCATGCCTCACGCTGCTTATCGAGCCTTTCCTGCGTCCTCTCAAGTATCACCGGCTTGCCATCCATCACCAGCGCCGGAGTCTGTGCGCAGTGGCAGTTGCGGCGGTTTGCTCCCTCGCTGTAGAACTCATCAATCTCTTCGGGGGTGTAATACTTCCCGTGACGCGCGGCATGAGTGACACGGGTGGTTTTCATAAGCGCCGACTGCCAGAGCATGATGGTGTCCATGCCCAGCGTGACCTGCGCCTCTTTCACTTCGCGCCTGTTAGCCTCACGTAGGGTGTTTGTGATTTCAGTCTGAGCAATGGAGTGCGCGTAACTCCTTGATACGTCCATGCGGTTAACGATGTTTTGCTCAACCACTCCGGGCGCGTCGCCATTTGCAATACCAGCAGTGATGACCTCTGCCACCTGCTGTCGCGTGTAATCTGAAAGACCACCCCAGTCGTTATACGTGCGCGTGTACGCAAGCTGGAGCCGGTCGAGATACGGCTGAGAGTACAGGATTTCAGCAAGTGGCCTGCTGTCTTTGTATGCCGACGACAGGTCGCTCAGGTCTGAGCTAGCCTTCTGCGTACCGGCATACATGGCGTCGCTCACGTAGGATGATGCCCATAGCCTTCCATGTGTGAAATCATCGCCCTCCAGCAGCTGGCTATCAAGAATGCGCTGAAGCTCATCAAAGAATGTCGATGCGCGGTAGGCGGAGAAATCATAATAATAATTTCCAGCCTCAGCATTGCCGGTCGCCACAGGAATAGTGCGGAACAGATCGGCAACCTTCGATTTTAACGTCACATATCTGGCGTCAACATCGCGCACCATCTGATTGACGCGACCCACTGCGCCGAGCGGGTCTGTCAGGCTCATGCTTAATTTTGGCTGCGGAAGCCTGGCATTAATTTTGAGGAGGCGCATCAGTCTGGCCCTGCTGTTGGTCTTGCTGTGATTGCTGCTGCTGACCTTCCTGCAATCCTTCAGGAAGCTGCTCTTCCAGAGGCTCCATACCAACAATGCCACGCATCTCATCGGCGGTCATCAGAGCCATCTGACCTGCGTCGAATACGGATTTGTTTGCAGTGGCCAGCTTAACCAGCAGGTCGGCCTTGTTCAGCTCGGAAGGTGCAAGCAGGTCATCCCATTTGCAGTAATAACCGCTCTCCGGTGCCTTGTCCAGAATGCCAAAGGAAATCATCCGGTCGATGAATACCGAAATAATGTAGTCCAGCCAGTCCTCACGGCGCTGTTTGGCGCTCATGGCGTCGTCGGTTTTATCCTCATCGGATGCAAGGCGGCCAGTCTGCTGACCAAACAGGATGGTGAATGGCTTCTTGATGGATGCTGCAAACTGGTTGGCTGCAATAGTCCACGTTGGCCCTGGGTCTGCTGGCGTCACTGAGAGCACTTTGACATCGGCGCCCATCGTGAACATCGCCGCGTCAATAGCCTCATTCAGGCGCGCCACATCCTCATTGAGCACATCTGCCAGCTCTTCCAGCGGCACACCCATTTGCTGCGCCAGAGACTGAGCGGAAACGTTGTCTTTATTATAATTAACGTTGAGCTGTCGGCTTGCATTCTTCAGGAAGCCCTCGGCGCTTGATCCGGTGACTTTCGCCATGTCGATGAGGTGGTTATACCCGGCGCGCAGAAGCGGAACGCCAGAGTAAATGGAACCATCCATCGCGCCTTCGGCAAATACGATTACGCGGTCAGGGTGAATGCTCAGGGAGCGCGTTGGCTTGCCGTCGCTGTTGCAGGCGCCGACTACCGACTCCTGATATTCGTACATCTTCGGCTGACCATAGTCCTCACTGGCTTCGTCGTTTTCCCACTCGCTAACGCGAAGCTGCTCTTCCCATACCGGAATGTAACGGACAATGGCAGCATCCTTGATGCGCCTTGTTTTCGCAGTGTCTACCGGCTCATTCCACTGCTTTCCGTCACGGATTTGCAGGATGAGGCCGGAGTAGCGGTTGATGAGGTTGCGTCGGTCAGCATCCTTAATGAACGGCGCAGCGCGCTTAAACAGCTTATTTGCGGCCCTTTCCCACGGGGTGCTTGCTTTGTCATCGGCGCCTTCCTGGAGGATTTGCGGCGGAGTCTGCCAGCACTTATCGAGTACGCGATTGACGCCAGCCGTTGCCGGTGCATAGCGCTCATAGGCATAGCGGAACATCTCAGCGGTAATTTCTTCAGGGTAGCCGCATTCGACATACAGTCTGGTGTGCTTTTGGTCTATGTTTACACCGCCAAACTCCCGGCGCTGCCGCTCGATGAGTCTGTTATTGTTCGCCACTCGCTGCTGAATATAGGCGTTTACAGCCTCTAACTTTGACATTTCATCACCATAAAAAATCCCATCGCATGGATGGGATTATAGCATGGTGTAGGTGTTATTTTATCGCCTGGTATGTCAGGAAAGGAACCATCCCCGTGACAAATGCAAAAACAGTTCCCGCTAAGACGTGCTTCCACCCAGGGTTATTCACCTTTAGAGCGGCGCACCACCAGAAGATAAAATTAAATGGCACCCAGAACGACCAGAATAGTTGCATCACTTCACCTCAATCAACTTTGCTAAGAAACAACGCGCCAACCATAGACGCAACCAGCATGAAAACTGCAATACGCAGCACGCCGATATTCATGATATCGCTCAACATCGGTGGCTCCCAATTTATGAACCAGCAGACCGGGAAGGCCAGTACCAGGCATGCCATATACACTGCAAAGAGGTATAGCCATGCAAAGAGGTATAGCCATGCAAAAAGGAATCGTTTCATCACTCAATCTTCTCGCCATCAACCCAGCGTTGCAGCACTTCGATAAGCTGTGCGGCCTGGTGTTTGTCTATGCCAATAAATGACTCAACACCGGAGCCATTCTCTTGATACAACTCCACGACAGGTGTTCCATCCTCAAGTTCTTGCGCAGTTACGTGCATGTCATATGCGTTTTCTGTTTCTTCAATAATCATAAATCACCACCTTCATCATTGTTTAACTCAACATTCCGAAAGAAATCATTAATCGTCTTCAGCCCACTGTATCCCCGGCGCCGCTGCAACTCACACAGCACCTCATCATACATGCGCAGTAGGATGGCCTCATCCACATCGTACCTTTCGCACAGCGCCTCATCAGACACGCCAGCTCTTGCTAGTGAGTATATTTTCTCCTTCTGCTCCCACGAAAAAGATGAGTATGCCTTCATGATGCCCCGGTGATGTAGTTATGTCAATGCGCCTTGACGTAGATTCTAGCATGGCGTAGATTAAAATGAAACCTCTCGGAGAAATCTTATGAAATGTGTCATTTTTGAGCTTGATGGTGTGCTGCGCGATGCTGAAGGCAATGCTATTGCTGGCAACGTAGCGCTTGCTAAGTCGCTCTACTCTGCCGGGCACGACGTCCTAATCATGAGGGCAAAGCATGCGTATGAGTGGCTGCATGCTAACGATGCTTTCTATGATGACATCATGGCTTCGCACCAGCAGGTTGACGCTGACAGGGTGGCAATGGCGGTCGTTTCTGATGATGTGATTTATGCCGCCATGCGTAATGCGGGGATTCACTGCTGGCTTTACAAATAATTTATTATAAATGTTGACGTTGATTCATGGTTGATGTAGATTGTATTCATTGAGGCGGCTCGGGGCCGAGAATGAATGAGGTGCAAAGATGCAATATCAAGAACGTACTGCTGAATTACAAAACTTATATGCGGTTCGCGTAATAAATATGGTTTTAATGGGGATTGAGGTTAGTAAGTCGTCATACGTTGATCGCTTTATTTACTCACTCTACAACGGCGTTAAATCTAATTGGGATGAAGATTGCACATGGACTGAGCACTTTGTTGAAAAACTTACCGAGGAGCGTGAGTCAATAAAAAATGGCTCTTATTGGAAGATGGGAGATTTTTTTAGATTAATTGCTGCTGAAGATAAGGAGTTCTGGGAGGCGATAGGTGTCCCATTTAAAACATGGAAAAGCATTCAGCTTTGCAATTGATTACAGCTAGGCCCCGCAACGGGGCTTTTTCTTATCTCCTGCTCCTTCTAATCCATCCAGAGCCTCGCTGTACGATGTAGTCCGAAAGTGCGTAACGACACGAATCCCAAAAATGGTTATGCGCATCAACGATGTCAGTCAAAACTACGCCTGTATTTTTATCAACCTTGTAACTGTACATGGCTGCTTCACTTTGCATCTCCTTGCATCGCTCATGGATTATGATTGAGTCGCAACCACGCAACCAGGCAATGCCATCTTCAACGCTACCAGGCCATTTAGGGCATGGGTGGATGTCGAAGCCAGCGCGCTTGATGTGACTGATGGTTTCTGGTCTTGCGCAATCTCCATACCATCTGGCTTTTCTAGCCATAGGGAATGCCTGCTCCATTGCTGTTGGGGTATCAGTAATCTCAAGTCCAACCTTTCCATATTCGCGATTAATATAAACATTGCGTCGGTCATTAGGCAAATCCTCTACGTAGACTTCAGTCATTGCTGTTGGATCGGTACTGAATCCGAAATCTTGACCGAAATATGGACCGTGCCACTCTGGTTTTACCTCAAAGTTATCAACACGCCATTTGCCACCGAATACCTGCTCATCACTGCGTTTATTAAATTTTCCTTCCCATATCCAGAGATAGCGGTCGAAGTCGACTGCCTTCATTTTCTCCATGGATGCCGGGAGCGGGGTGTCATAAAACCACGGGTTGTCTCGGTAATTACACTCAATGATTAATGTGTCATCATCCTCATAGATGCCGTCGACCATCTTGTCGTAATAGGGCGCTACCCACTGAGTCCATGTGGCATCGGTTTCTTTGTTGGGGTTAAACGTCACCCATATCTCAGACCCTTCCGCGCGGATGGTCGGCTCAAGGATATCCCACGATGCCTGACTGACGTTTTCAGCTTCTTCCACCCATGCTTTCGATATCCCGGCAAACCCCTTTACACCGGTGATGTTGCGATAAAGGCCACGGAACCTGAATTTTGATTTCGTTCGCTTGTGGGTTATCTTGCCGTCGATGCAGCGATATTCCGATGATTCGCCTTTGCGGTCGATTTCGTCTACCAGTTCCTGATAGCTGGAGTCCTCGATAGACTGCTGAATTTCGCGGAAGCAGCCAATACGCTCAGGCCTAAATCGCGCGGACTCGGTGAGTATGGTTGCCACGGTACGGGTCTTTGTTGATGCTCGGCCACCAAAGACGACCTTATTGCGCTTCGGATAAAGAAGCCTTTCGAGTTTTGCGGGGATTAAGTGATCTGCCTGCGTAGTTGCATGGGTGACATCCTCAACGCCGCTAGCGGTCATTCTGAGGCGCTTGACGACATTCTTCTGCATGTCGCAGATACCGAAGATGGCCGACTCAGCAACATCGGTCATCGCATCATCCACCTGCGCCTCCAGCTTTTCGATTGCCAGTGCAGAGAGGCGTTTACGAGCCATTTGCGCCCTCCATCATCTTCTCAAGTCGCTCCAGCCTCTCGGCAAGCTCAGTAAGCTCTTTGACGTCGAGGCCAACCTTAATCATTGATACAACCTGAGACGCAACATCAATGGGAAGCTCACCAAGCGAGACTGACTGAATGACATCTTCAATCTGCTGCACTGGTGTTGCACCCTTCTGGTACTTGAACTCAACAGGAGGGGCCATTGTCTTCTGCATGGGGCTAATGCGAAGAAATATTTCTTTCAGCATTTGCACGCCCTGAGTTGGATTTTCCTCCACCATTCTTATTGACGTGCGAATGAATGCATCAAGAAACTCTTCTTCACCCATCCCGCAACGTTTTAATGCTTCTATTAGCCTGTTTCTGTAGCTCAAACCTCTTCCTGCTGGCTGGTATTCAGCAGAAAACTTCATTATAGGATTTGGATTTGCCATGTCGTTTTCGTCTTTTCGTAAACCGAATACAAGTATATTAACACATGGCGTAGATAAAAAAGAAGCCAGCGAGATGCTGGCTTAAAGGGTGGCGAGGTGATGATCAATGAAACTATTATACACCATGATTATCGTGAAACCCATACTCTTCTTCTGCTTTCTTTCTTGCCAGCTCCGCGTCAAGTATGTCGTTGAAATATCCAAGATGTATGAACTTCTTGTTAACCCTTATTTTTGCTTGCCACTTTCGCTTATCCTTCCTCCAGTGTACGCCAGTTACTCCGCTACTATTGCTGGAGTACTTAGATTTGTTTTTTAGATTCCCTCCCCTATTTGTCAGCCTGAGATTTTCAATCCTGTTATCTCCAGGGTTATGGTTTACATGGTCAATCTCCAACCCGCCAGTTATAGGGCCATTATGCATTTCCCATATAATTCTATGCGCAAAGTATTTTCGTCCATAGCACCAAATCGACGTATATCCTTTTGTCCCTGAGTGGCCTGCAACCTCACCTTTTCTTGCCTTGCGGCCAGTATCCTCCCGCCATATCAGATTTCCGTTGTCGTATTCAAACAGCTCATTCCAGTCTATTCTTTTCATCACACTTACCGCTCCTGCACCACAAATCATTGCGTGGGGATTTAACGTGAACCACCTCAATCGCATCAGGGAAGGCTTTGGCGATTGCTGCTATGAAGTGGTCGACGCCTTCAATCTGCGCAGCCTTCCACACCTCCTGCTTTGATTTTTGCGGCATTACTGACACCTCGTCGTTGAGTACATGTGCCGAAGCATGCTGTTATGCTCAACCACCATCATCATACTGCCAACCTGAATTACGGCATGATGCTTTCCGGTCTCCTCATAAAGAAAGTCAGCCTCCTCACATGCAGCCTGAATATCGCTCCACAGCATAAATCACCTCACAATAAACCAGATAGCTAAAGCAACAACAATCCAGAATGCCAGCATTGATACGGCAATAATCCTTCGGATGAGGTAGGATTTCATGGCTTGCCTCCGTTGAGCATGGCGGTGGTGATATTTCTTTTTAGAAAGTTAATACTTTTCAAAGTATCATCCTCAAGCGTCGAGCCTTTGTAACCAGTTGAATGTGCTTCAGCTCGCTTATGGTGGTACCTTAATGAAGCAATACATTTTCTTATCGCGTCATGGAATGACTTCTCTTCCTCCTCAAGTGCAGCAACCTGGGCTTCTGTTAGAGATACCAGCGCTGGCTGCGCGTGGCGATAGAGTGGCGTGCAAGTTATCTCGTGATCATTAATGTCTTCCTGGCTAACATATTTCGATACATGGCTGCGGCTAAGATGCCCCTCTACCCCTCTCTCTCTTTCATACTTGTCCTGAATGATGTATGCGAACGGCTTGCTGTCTATTGCGGCCAGCACCAAGCAGGCCAACTCTTCCGCTTCTTCAGCTGGCAGCATTACGTTGCTTCCGGTGCCGTAGGTTTCACGCCATGATTTAATTTTTTCCAGGCGCTCTCTGGTTATGGTTGATTTGGTCATTGGGCTATTCCTCCACGCTTATATCTACGGAAACTTTCATCTTCCCTGCGGTGACCTCAAAGCCAGTAACATCCGCATTAAGCATGTATTCCGAGATAACAAGGGCGAGTAGTTTCAATTTGGCGTCGGTGTTGTTGCCGTTCAGTTCTTCCAGGAGCTCGACAACCGGCTCCATGTGTTCACCCATTTTCATCACTCAGCCTTCACCTTGAAGCCAGCAGTATGAGCCGCCAGGCATTTATTGAACCCTTCGTTGTTATTAGCCAGCCCAAGATTCCAGCCAGCAGTTAAGCCAGCTCTGTAGGCGCTCTCCTGCAGGTTTTCTCCAGTGACGGCGTGGGACTCGTCATCCAGCGGTGGCAGATCTGGAGTGTTCACGCCAAACAGCGCCGCCAGTGCTCGGTAGTTCTGCTCGGAATGGTAGCGGCCTTTGCAGCGGACCAGTTTCTCGGCTGCTGCGTTGATGGTCTGCGCCTTCTCCAGCGCCTCTACCAGCGCGAGGGCTTCATTCTCTCTCAGCGCTACCTTGTCAAAGCTTTTGATCTGATTTTTGATGGTAATCAGCACCAGTTCGGTGATATCAGTTGTCATGCTGAGTCTCCTTGAGCAAGAGAATCGCGGATTTTCACGGTCTCCGCGTTGTGTGCATTGGCATAAGCCATGCGACGCTTATCCATCAGGACGACAAGCCGATACGCTCGAAATGCATATTTGCGGTCGCCTTCACGGCCTTGCTCACGGAGGTGGTCACGCAGCATCGTGAAGAAATACGAATGGCCATCTCCGTCGATATCGTCAGGCCAATCAGTTTTGTTAAGCAGCCAGTCACGCGCTTCTGCGCATTTCTGGCACGTCTTGAAGTTGCTGGCATCGCCACCCTGGACAATAAACGCTTTCTCGTAGGTATCGCCTTGATTAATAGCGCCGTAACATTCACAGCAGCGATGTAACTTGCGAGCCTTAACTTTTGATGAAGTATCGAAGTCGCTCATTTGTCTGCCCCCTCGCTCAGCTGCTTGGCGAATCTCTCAGCGTCTACTGCGCTCCCTGCATAAGCCGCACGCAGCACCTGGTCCATTTCGTTGCGATGCTGACGAACGTATTCCTTCTGACTTTCAGCGAACGCCTCCACCCCATCAGCCTTAATCCCGGCTACGATGCGATCGGTGGCGGGGGTTTCCGCATTGAGAACAAACTGGAATTCATGGAGCGTCTGACCGTCAACAAAATCACCGATTGATGGATCAATAATTTTATTAAGCCTCGAGTACACGGCGCATGCTTCGCCGAGCAATTCCTTGCCTTTTGACTTCAGTGCCGCATTCTCCGCCGCCAGCTGCACGCACAGCTTTGCAACTTTTGGGTATTTTTCCTCTTTGATTGAGAGTTCACCGCCACTCTCAAGATTTTTAATAATTTCCTGAACTTCTTTAATTTCGATATACATAAACTCTCACTTAACAGCCTGCAAACGCTCAAGCTCACGCATCAGTGCAGATACACGGCGTTGCCGCAAAGTCTCTGCATGCTCTTTTGCCTGTTGTTCATCAAGCCAGTATTCACCACGTTTAAAGTAAACATCGCCAACCACAGCCACCTGACCATCGGCAAATAGCTGTGCGCTTTCGTACTTTTGAATGCCGCGGGTCAGCGCGTACTTCGTGACCCATATAGTCTCAGCGCTTGCTGCGTTAGCGATAATCAGTAAAACCACTGCCAGTAATTTATTCATCGTTGCTAAACCGGTTTAGTTTCCACCAGATGACACGATAACCTGCTCAAGCACTCTCTGCTTTCCTTCTCCAATAAAAACGCGACAGACGCGCTTACCGTTGCTGTATGCATTCATCGCCTGCGCCATCATAAAGTTTTGCGCTTTCACTGCGCCCATTTCTGGCTCCAGTTGAGTGCGCGTGTAGATTGCTTTGGTCATTTTCATCACCTCTTTGTTGTTGGTGTGGTAACTATACGATGGCGCTCAATCTACGTCAATATGATGGTGAAAATAAATCAGCTTGGGGTAGTTTTTACCCCTGTGGGTAAGGTGTTGGGGCAGGTTAATTGCCCCAGATTTTTCGCGGTAAGTTAATGTTAATATTGTAATTTAACAATTTAGGGGCAGCATGGTATGTTTTCACTCATATCCCCTTATATATAACCCATATAATTCATTTGTTAATTTATTGTTAAAATAAAATCTATAATATGAATAATAATATACCCAATTAACCCAACTACTACTATTATTATTATATTACATACACTTATAGAGAAAAATCTTGGGGCAAATAGGGTGCCCCAATGCTGCCCCAGATGCCCCTAATACGCTGCGTTGAGTGGTGTTGATTTTTGGGGAGTTTGGTGGTATGTTTTAGGGAGCAAAAGACGAGGGGGTTTGATATGAGTAACCATGGAATTTTATTAAAGCGAAAAATGAATGATAAAGGACGTGGAGCAAGGTGGGTTGCTTCACCAAAATCAACGACTGGATACTATGGTGTTGATTTTCACAAGGCATCAAAAAAGTTCCGCGCCAGAGTGATGGTTTTAAAGAAAAGATATGATTTGGGAATGTTCGATACGGCAGAGGAGGCAAACGCAGCCGTACTTAAAGCTAAGCAGTGGCTATCAGAAAACCCACACGAATCATTTGCAACCGAGTATGAGGTTTAAATGATTACAGCACAGGAAATCTTCAACCAGGCAAGAGAGGCTCACACCTCAGCGGCGCGCGTAGCCATTCATCATGGCATGACGCCAAGCCATAACATGTGGCCGGAAATTAAGGAAGGGCAGGAGAAGGATGTAACATACTCGGAGATAGAGCTTACCAGCGATAACAGGAAAGACCTGATAACGCGCTACTCAGTTGCAGCGGCGAGGGCTGTGCAATTCCCAGTTAGCACATCATTCATGCACCTGCTTGGCTGCGTAGCCAGCGCCATGACGCGAAATTTTAGCGTTGAATACTACGGTTCTGAATTGCCTGTTTCCTTGTACGTGGTGACGTCGCAGCCGCCATCAGCTGGCAAGACAGCCATCAACTCAATGCATATGAACCCGATAAAAATTGAGTATGACAACCTGTCAAAAAAGATGGAGAAGGAAATTGTAAAGATAAACATTCGCATTGAAGACCTGATGAAGGCTTACAAGGAGGCAACTAACCAGAACGCGAAGGCCATCATTGGAGATGATATCGCGAAAGAGAAGGAAAAACTGGAAAGTCTTTACACCATCACCTACCCGTTAACCGATGCAACACCAGAAGCGGTGCAGCACCAGGCAATTCATGAGGGTGGTTTTTTCAACCTGATAAGTGATGAGGCAAGCGTTTTAAATACCTGTCTTGGACTTTCGTATGGCAAGGATGGAGGAAAGTCTAACGCCGAAGTCATCCTTAAAGGCTGGGATGGCGGGTTTGTTGGTTCAGCTCGCGTTGGTCGTGGTGTTTCATCTGGCTACGTACTTGGAAACATCAGCGTCATTGCACAGGACGAAAGTATTGATGCCATTCTTTCCGCTGGCGACAGGGGTAATGGATTGTCAGAGCGATTCCTGATGCTTCGTGAACAGTCGATGTTGGGTTATCGTGAGCATTGGGATGTTGAAAATGATTGCCCGGTAAGTAAGCCAATGCCTAAAGAACTAAAGGCAGAATATGCCAGATTTGTGCATAACCTTGTGGCTTCTGAGAAGGTTGTTTTCTCCCTCGCTAAAGAATCTCAGCGTATGATTGGACTTTTACGAAACCAGTGGGAAAAGAATTTCCTGCCAGGTGGTAAATGGGATCACGTTTTGCTTCGTGGCGCCATGGGTAAGGCTGACAAACAGATAATCAGGCTTTCAGCAATATTCCATGCCGCTGAAAACTGGTGCGATGGCGGTCGTCGCTCAAAAATTATTGGTGAGGAGCATATAAGCCGCGCCATAAGCGTTTATGATGCACTAACAAAAACATTTACCGACGCCGTTGAGTCAAATGGATACGCTGGCGAGAAATCAGAAATTGACGTTGTTGCTGAAAAATTGCGTACAGCTGCGCAAAAAGGAAAGACAAATGTCACGGTAAAATGGCTGTATGATTCACTAAAAAACGTTAGACCATTCAAAGGTATACCGCACATTTATGACAGACTCAAGTCAAACGTTTTGCCGTCTCTTGAAGAAGATGGATATTGCGTATTCCTTAATAACACTGTTTACCTGAATCCGAGACTGAAATGATGAGCAAAGTACATGAACTTAAAATATTACCTCAACACTTTTGGCCTGTTGTTGATGGTTTAAAGAGGGCTGAACTAAGGAATAACGACCGTAATTTTAAGGTTGGAGATATTCTTGCTCTTTATGAATGGGATGGTGATTACACAGGGGAGAGGGTTGATAAATTAATTGTGCATATAGCTGATGTAAGCTCGTATCTTCCTGGTTACGTTTTAATTAGCATGGAATAACAAAAACCCTCCGGCAGGAGGGTTTATTTTTTTAGTGCTTCAATAGCTCTTCTGGTTTATACAGCCTTTTTCTTATGGCGCCGCTGTAACGGATATCCTGACCATCATCAGTAATCAGTATCGGAAGACCTGCATTCTCGGCGGCGCATACCTCATCGAAATTATTATTAATGATACAGCGTAGTTTGGTTCGCTGCTCATCGCTCACATTGCGCACAACTTCCCACATATTCTCAGGAGACCAGCAGCACCAGACATGGGCGCCAGTAAGCCGGTGTGCTCTCCAGGCATCGAAATAATCAGCAACCAGGTATGTCCATTCAGTCTTATCTCCGATGGGTGTCACTGCGCCGCGCGTAAGTCTTCCGCGAGTGTACTCATGGCTGAAACCCGCGCGAAATGACACGGTTTCATCATCAGCCATAAAAGCCACATTGCATGGCGTCATGGTTCCAGCCATATATAGTGGTATCGCCACCAGCTCACCAGTTTTACCGGTTATAGTGTCGCCTCCTGCTTTTCCCATTATGGCCGCCACTTCTTCCTCTGTCAGGTAGTCAGAAGCATGGTTAACCTTTGGTAGTTGCTTTTTAATCGCCTCAAGTTTTTCGCGCGGGTGCATGTTAAGAAATCCGGCCAGTGCCTCCATTGACTCTGGGAACGTCATTCCTGACAGCTTCATTAGCCAGGTGATTCCACTGCCGCTTCCGCACTGGTTGCAGATGGCGCCGCCGTCGCCTTTTGTTTCGAAGTGATTATCCCAACGGAACCGGTCAACCCCCATGCAGTGAGGGCATGGTTGATGCTTCCCAGTAAAAACATTCCTGTCAATATTCACTATTGAGAGTAGGGCAGCCTCCCAGTTACCTACCATTAAAGGCTCTATATCCTTCCAGTCGTATCGCATAATTTAACCTTGATTGTTGCCGTAGATTCAGTCTACTATTGTGACGTAGATTGAGCAACATAAAGGTGGATGAAGTGCAAAAAATTGATGCAATGATTGCTGAGCTGGATATGGATAAGCTACGGGCCAGCATCCATACCGGGGAAATTGAACCGCGCCCCTATCAGTGGCTGGTATATGAAAAGACAGCTGAGGTTATCCGCAAGTTTGGTAAGCAGCCCAAGCCAAGTTATGTTACCGCTTCAGTTGGCGCCGGTAAGACCATCATGATAGCCATGATTGCCCGTCGGTTTCAGGATATGGGTTGGGAGGGGCTTGTCATCGCGCGACAAGGCGAAATTATTGAGCAGGATGCTGAGGAACTCTGGAATCTGAGCGTAAAAAACTCTCTGTTTAGCGCGTCCCTTGGGCGAAAGGCATATGCCTATCCGCTTATCGCGGGAACGGAGGGAACAATAATAAATGGTCTTTTTGATAAGACAGCCGATGATGGCGCTGTGACGAAATCACTGTTATCAGACTTTTCCCCGCGCTACATACTGGTTGATGAATGCCATCAGGTTAACTGGCAGGACATAATATCAGAGCAGCCAGAGACGCAGTACGGTGTCATCATGAATGAACTTAACCGGCGCTGTAAAGCGAAGTATGGGCATGAGGTGATTGTCATTGGCTATACAGGAAGCCCATTTCGCGGCGTTGAGTCGATCAAGGGGGCTTACTGGAAACATGAAATCGTCAACATCAGCACAAAATACCTTGTCGATCTTGGGTTTCTGGTGCCGACAATTTTTGGCGGGCAGGATATCGAAGACTTGCAATACGATCTGCATGAGTTTGCCAGTAGTGACGTTGACGGCGTACAGGACTTCACTGATAGCCAGCTAAAAGAGATGCAGGAAGAAATCCTCAAGCAGGGTACATTGACACAAAAAATCATGCTCAAAGTCATGGAGCTTACGCGCGACAGACTAGGTGTACTCATTACCTGCGCCGGTAAGAAACATTGCAAGGAGGCTGCAAAATACTTACCAGAAGGAAGTTATTCCATTGTTACCGAGGACATGGGGCAGAAGGCCAGACGGAAAGCACTGAAAGATGCGGCCACAGGGCGTAAAAAATACACGCTGCAAATCGGTTGCCTCACTACTGGCGTCAACATCCCATATTGGGATACGTCTGTCATCCTGAGAAAAATTATGTCCCTGACTCTTCTGACGCAGTTGCTTGGCCGACCAATGCGCCTTTTAAAGCCTGACCAGATTGCCGCAGGTCTGGTGAAAGAAAACCACCTTTGCCTTGACTTCACCGGAACCATGTTCGAGTTGGGCGGTCTGTACGAAGACCCTATTCTTGAGGAAGCAGAAGCGCAGCGCGCCAAGCGCAGCGGAGAGCAGGTTCCATGCCCTAAATGCCAGACGATGAACAGCCCATATGCACGGCGTTGCATCGGTAAAGACTCAACGTCTCCAGATGGACGATGCGAAGAGTTTTTCAGCTTCATTCGCTGTGGTTTCGACAAGCACGGCATCCGTATTTTTGATGATGGTTGCGGCACAAAGAACGACCCTACAGCTCGTTATTGCCGTCAATGCGATCACGTTTTGCGCGACCCTAACGCGGCGCTTAATGAGCGCGCTTATACGGACAAAGAATGGACAGATGTGCAAGATTTTAAAGTAGAGTTGACCAAAGACGCTGAAGGGGTTCTTTATCGTTACCTGGTGGTGAAAGCTGATGGAAAGACCGGCTGGGCAAATGAGGTGTTTTATCCGTTCGGAGGAAAGCCAAAGCACTTGCGTGACATGTTTAAAATGAAGGCTCTGCTTCCGCACCTGGAAGATAAATCAATGATGAAGAAAATGATGGACTGCCATGATGCGAAGACTTTCATGCATTACGCCGGGTTAATCCGAGCGCCTAAGCGCATCACGCATCGCTTTAACGATAAAGGCCGCGATATCATCCACCGCAAGGATTTCATAGGAGAACAAATTGAAGCAGCTTGATAGTGGAATGTGGGTATTTGATAGCGGTTATCGCGGGGAGTGTCCAAGGGAGGAAACTGACCAGATGGCCTATGGTCTTTGGATGCAATACCGATTCCCTGAAGTCCTGTGGTTTCATGTGCCTAACGAGACTGGAACAAAGAGTGGTCCGCAATTCATCGAAAAACGCCGAAAAATGGGCGTCAGGAGCGGTGTAAGCGACAATGTGATACTAACTCACGGCATTAATCATAAATGCGGCCTGATTGAGTTGAAGAGGCGTGACAAGACAAAATCAAAAGTATCGCCATCGCAGATTGAGGTTCTTGAGTGCGCCATTGCAGAGGGTCACTTTGGCGCTATTGCTTATGGTCTTGAGGAGATAAAAAGAGCGACGTTATTCTATTTTGGGCTTGATGAATGACGTGGTTTGATGTAGATTCATCTGACAATAACAAGTGAGGTGATGGATGAAGGTTTACTTTAATAACGAATTAAGCAATCAAGAATATCATGCTGACACAGAGCACATCAACGGCTCTGGCCTATGGAACATATATGACCGCTGCCCAGCTGCATGGCGCTACAAAGACGAAGAAGATGAGCAATCAAAGGCTCTTGTCTTCGGAACCGGTAGCCATACCGCTCTGCTTGAGCCTGAGCGTTTCGAAGCAGAATATGCCCGCATGCCAGTTGTCGAAGATTTCCCAAAAGACAAAGATGGCAATCGCACGGTGCTGGTGACAGCTTCCGACATGAACTCATGGGCGAAAGAGCGCGGCATTAAAGGGCTTTCAGGTAAGACTAAAGCCGAAGTGATTAAAATTATTCAGGCCACTGGCGAGACAGTGCAGATTTACGATGTTATCCGTGAAGAAGCAGAGAAGGCCTCTACTGGTAAATCAATGCTGGAGGGCAATGATTATGACGCCATCATGCAGATGCGCGCCGTAATCCATGCAAACAGCTATTACAGCAGCCTGCTTTCTGGTGCTTATTCCGAGGTATCAATTCTCGGTAAGTTGCTTGGCGAGCCATCAAAAGTACGCTTTGACTGCCTTACTCGCGGTGGCGACATCATCGACTACAAAACAGCGGTGAGCGCCAAGCCTGATGAATTTTTTCGCCATGCTGCGCGGCTCGGGTACTTTATGAAGATGGCAATGCAGCACGACATGTTTGTCGAGGCTTATGGGCATGCGCCTCGCTCGGTAAACCTTCTGGTGCAGGAGAAAAAATCTCCATTCATCCCTGCGTTGATTCGTCTGACTGATGAACAGTTACGCATTGGTCGCATTCAACTGCGCAGCGCGATGGAAATCTATAAGGCATGCAAAAAAGCCAATTCATGGCCCGGTTACTCAATGGGTAATCCGGTCATCGAAATGGAAACGCCTGAGTGGTTCAAAAAGCAATTTAACCTGTAATTTATAGTAAATGAGATGAAGTGATGGCGAGAGTTACAAGATTCACTGATGGTTATAATCATCTTATGAGCGGGCCATGTACAACATTGGATTCTCTTTGTGGTATCTGCCAGGACCATGAGAATATGCCGCAAGGACCAGAATTTGAAGGCGAGGTAACCTGTCATGCTTGCCGAGAGACGGCTTGGGTCGTTTTTGATTCATGTAAAAAGAAAGAGGTGAAGTGATGAAATTTTCAGAACAGAAAGCAAACCTGATTAAGGCTCTGGTAGAGGCGCGAAAGGTGATGAGCAGCAGCGCTAAAAAGAACGCACAAAACCCGCACCTTAAAAGCAACTACGCTAACCTTGAGTCATTCCTGAATGCTATCAGGCCAGCGCTTGAGGCTAACGGTCTTATCATCATCCAGAACGCCATTGAGAGCGATACGGTTGATGTTTTGAAGTTGGAAACGACGATCATGCATGAGTCTGGTGAATACATGTCTTCAGTTATGCCAATGCCGGTTGCCAAGAAAGATGCGCAGGGTTATGGCTCTGCAATGACGTATGCTCGCCGCTACTCTATTGCGTCCATGTTCGGTATTGCGCAGGCTGATGACGATGGCAATGCCGCGAGGAAGTCACCTAAGGATGCAGCCGCACTCATTCGTTCAGCAGCAAGCATGGATGAGCTTACCGCTATTTATGGTGAAGAATACAAATCATTCCGTGGTGATGACGCTGCTACTCGCGTAATCGTCGGCGCATACCAGGAAATGAAAGCGAAATTCATTGCTGGCGGCAGTGATTTCAACCCGGCCAAACTCCAGAAAGCAGAGGCGCCTGCGCCATCTGCAACCGAAGAGAAGCCATCAACATCTCAACAGAACATCGAAAACTTTTAAGGGTAAATTATGGCATCTCGCGGAATCAACAAAGTAATCATTTTGGGCACTCTCGGACAAGACCCTGAGGTTAAATATATGCCATCTGGCGGCGCTGTGTGCAACCTTTCTCTGGCAACGTCAGAACAGTGGAATGATAAATCCACAGGGGAAAAGAAAGAGCAGACAGAATGGCATCGTGTGGTTATCTTCGGAAAGCTGGCGGAGGTGGCTGGCGAATACCTGCGCAAAGGCTCTCAGGTATACATAGAGGGTAAATTACGCACTCGAAAATGGACAGATCAAAGCGGTGTTGAAAAATACACTACTGAAATTGTCTTGCAGCCGATGAACGGCGTTATGCAAATGATTGGTGGTAAATCAAGTGATAATGGAAACCAACAATCACAGCAGCAACAACAATCAGGAAGCAATCAGCAGTCAGGATGGGGTAAACCTCAGCAACCATCAAGCACAAAAAAAACACCGGCAAACGAGCCGCCGATGGATTTCGACGATGATATTCCGTTTTGAGTTTTCAAAAAGCAACATAAGGTATATGACTATGAAAGATGAACATGGTGTTGATGTAATTTTAGGTAATCCGTACTTATACATATACGGGATGCCAGGGCCTGATACAACACTGGTTATCGCAAATGAATTCAAAAATGATAAAGTTTTATGTTTCGATGTTTATTCGGAACGTGATATTGAATTAGACCCCTGGAAATTTTTCCAGCGCAAAAAGACCGTATGGACATGGAACGAAATGCGCAAGGTGCTAGATTTTTGCGTAAATTTAGCATTAATGCTAAATCATAATGCAAAAATTTAAAATAAAAGGGGCGTAAGCCCCTTAAACTATCTTAAATGTCAATTCTTCTTTGTCAGAAAACCCATTGTTCATTAAGTAATCTAACACATAATCTTGTTTTTCAATTTCGTCGGAAAACGATGAGCCGCCATCATCTATTTCCACTGTAACCGGAAGAGCGTCAGTTGTCATAAACCACACATTTACTTTTAACATTTAACACCTCTATGTAAAATTAATAATGAAATTATCGACGTCGATCACCGCACCTTCACGGCAGCGGATAGATACTTCGCAGTACTCAGCGGCTTGTGGCACGCGACCCTGTATGAACCGTCCTACAGATTGCCATCCGCTCGGGGTGTTAGTAAAATTACTACTTGCACCTGATTGGAGTGGGTTGCCAGCCCTATCGTAAAATGTAACGGTTAACGCCCCTGCTGTTGTTCCTGTTCCAGCCGTTATTGTATTGATTTGACATGTTGTAGAGTAATAACCATGCTGTGTTACTTTTACCTTTTGATCTAAGAAGCAACTTAACGACCCGAACGATGTCATTCTCGCACCATAAGTGCCTGTTTTCTTATATTCTGTACCAATTACACATGTTTGACTGGTAGAACCCTGATTATTAAATGTCCACGATGATAAATTCCCTGCCTCAAATCCGGGATTCAATGTTGGGTTAAGGGATTTATGGAGTGGAATATTTCCCACCCCGGACAAGATATCTCCTATACAATGACTTGCGGTAACATACCCATCTCCCTCAACGAAAGTTCTTAATCCTTCGTCTCCATTCTGAAAGAGATAATCATTTCCTGGTGTTTTAACAAGAGTTACATCGATGAAGGCGTTTGCCCCAACGTAGAATAGTGGTCTCGTTTGCAGCGACGGGTTGTTACACACAAGTGTACACCCATTAAGGATGAGTCGCGCCGCAATTCCTGTTACTTCCCCGTAGCGATACCACGCTGACGCCCCTGGATTTTCAATATTAGCTGCCGAATCCAAGATGACCATGGCACCGTTACCAGTTATCTTAATCGGGGTATTCAATACCGACGTGCCAGGCATCCCAATGGCAAAACTTGCGCATTCAACAAGTATCGGGCATCCTTTCATGTCGAATATTTTGCAATTTTGGAAAGTAACTGACTCTCCAGAGTCCGAAATGCCAGCCGGGAAGTGCATCGCATATGTGCCTCCAGTTGACTCCATCATAAATCCGCAATTAATGAATTTGTATCTCCAGGTACTGTTAGAGGCCCCTAAAACAATGTCAGCGGTAGAAAACATACAGTTTTCTATCTTACAATCACCATTGTAGGTGCCGTTACTGGAATCGTTATTGTTTCCAGTTAGCAGCAACCGCTGACCAATACCTTTGACCGAGCTTTTAAATTTTATACCGCGCATGGATGTACAGTGGTTCTCCGACCCATCAGGATACGGTCGGCTGGAATGGACCCACAAGCAGTAAGTGGCCGTACAACCAGTAAAGTCAATATAGGCAATGCCATTGGGGCTCTCGAAAGAATAGTACCCTAAATCTACTTCCAACCCTTGCGACCCGGTTACATAATAGGTTTTCCCAGCCTGTAACACCACATTGACTCTGTTGGACTTCGCATAAGATAGCGCCGACTGGAGCTGCTCTGTGTCAGTGCCTGGGAAATCCTCCGGCATTATAAACTTAGTTCTTCTGTTAAAAATCTCTATATAATCATCGAGATGTATACCATCAGAGTGGGTTACTAATGAAGTCCCCGGTATTACAGAGGAAGATAATTCCTGCCTCAAATTAGCATCACCAACGCTCACCAAATGCGTAACATCGGTAGCCCATGACGTACTATTAACACCAGTGGTTGTGTATGGTGGGTTAGTGGCCGCATTTAAACGCCAGAATTCATTCTGATAACGAATAATCTGATTACGAGCGGCAATTGTATACGGCCCATTTTCATAGTCTCCTAAAAACTGGTAACCAGAGTTTAAGAGGAATTGCTGAAAATCAGACTCCCTTTGAGTCTGAGCTGCCTGGAACTGGTTATTCCTTCCGGTATTAGTCAGCCTCTGCACGCCGAATCGGTCGGTGTAGTAATCAGCGCTTCCGTTAACCTCTTCATCAATCTTCCCGGCGTTAAACTTCAGGTCACGCGGGTCTTCAGAAGGGATTGGGTTGCTAGTTGGGGTAGTAGCCATCTGCTGCAATCTCCGTAATCATTAATTACCCTATTGTATCATGCAACAGGGTTGGTGTAGGCGTACATGGCGTCATTGTACTCAGTTACGGTGAGAGACACTGTGCCATCTGTACCTGGAGTTTTTTGGCTAACTGTCCATAACGTTGAATCAAGCTCAACCTCTGTGGAGATGGCATATCTTGATTCTGACTGAACATTAACACCATCAAAAATGTTTAACTCGAAATCAGATGGCAATGCGCACTCGAATGTATTCAGTCCGGTAACGGTACAAGCCAGGCGTTCTGAAACATTCCCATTGGCGCCGGTGATGACCACAAACAGACCGCTTTCTGCCGTGAGCTGTTCACTGGTGGTAAATACGTTTCCAGACCTTGAACGGATAACGCCAGTCTGCTGCACTGAATCATAAATGTCGACAACGGAAATCATATCGCCGACGTTCACCCACTCGCCATCAGCAAGCGCCTTTATCTCCATGCCGCGACGTGAGTACATCAGGCGATTGCATTCAAGCATGGCCCGGTCTGTTGCCTGATACAGGTTCCGAACATATAACATGTCGAATTTTTTCGGCTTAGTCGGCTCTCCCGGCTCGATACCAGATGCCCCAACTTTATAATAAACGTAAGCCTGTTTGTTGGTGTTTGGGTCGCGGTACTGAACGCTTACGCCATCATATGAACCAGGCAAAGTCATGTCATAAGACATTTTATAGCCATCAGCCTGTGTGTTTCTGGTATTAAACACAGTTTCAGGGGTTGATTTTTGCTCATCTCTTGAGAAAGATAGGACGCCATCATCCCAAAATACAGTTACGCGAGCTGCATCACAGATGGTCTGAATTCGCTCGCCGATCGATTTATCCTCATCGTCAAATGTGTAATCAAAATACCCAAGGCGCTCATCAGGCAGCGCATCAGCTATTTCATAGAGCCTTCCAACGTCAATGGTGCTTTCAGGCTGACCAGCAGTAATAAGCCAGTTATGCAGCACTGAATCTGCAAAACTTCTTGATGGAGTTAACGTATAGTCGACTGTCCCGGTTGTTCTGTTATATCCGATAGTCCAGCGGGTGATTAGCGCGTTATACTTTCTTTCTCTGCTACCGGTGGCGTTTTCTGTCGCTCTAACAACTACCTTAACAATTGTGTCATCATGATAGGATACGTTTTCCCTCTTTATTATTGTATGGACCTCGTCAACCTGAATGATTGAGTGGTCATTGCTGTTGTTGGTTCTTGAAAACTGTATTGCATATCTCCCGAATCCAGCTGATGGGGTTAATTTTATTGTGTAAAAGTAATTGTCTGTCCTTGGTGCTGCGCCAGTTTCAAAAAAATGCTCCTCCTTTGTTCCGGGTATTTGTTCGTTATTATCATCGACTTTCCACCACTCAATCTTCACATTTGCGTAGTCTTTATCTCCAAGCTGTGCTATGAAATGCACCCAAAGCTCGCCGCCCTCTATTGGAGAGAAATATGGGCCAGATACCAGCGGCTGATTGTCAGTTAATGAAAATAACGTATTATTTATTGTCACTCCATCAAGGGATGAGATTGGCGCTCCGCCATAATTTATTGAGTTTATTGTAAATTCGTACCAGTAATCCACAGGAGGGATTAATCCATCATTTTTTTCTTCTGCGAATGTCAGGTTTCCAGATAATGTAACATCCGCTGTTGTGCTACCCCCAGGAGTTGGGTAGGTTATGTTTAGTTCAAAAACAATAGCATGCGGCATGGTAAGGTCTACAAAATAGTCGAAATCACTATTTTTTGGTATTTTTATGAGCAGCTCGCCGGATGCAAAGTCGGAATCACTTACCGTTGTCGTGGTGGCTGTCTCAATTTGCACTGGAGGAGGATCAACACTCAACTCATTTGGTCCGTATAATTCCTGACCATCAACATCATCAAAAGCATAAGGCTCATATATTACAGGTATAATTTCTCCAGGGTTATATATTGTATATGATGCACCAGCAAGCGAGCCAAGGTTTGACTCTGAATACCTGACTGATGATACGGTGTACTTCCCAAGACCGAAGTTCATTATTTCTGTAACATATTTTATGTTATTTATGTATTCAAAAAGTGACTCTTGAATCAGGTCTGGATAACTCCTGACTTGCCCAAAATTATCAGGTCTGGCCTCACCATTTCTTGCCGTGTTTGTCTGCGCTTTGAGTGAGTTGTTTGGCGATGACTTTGATGTTTCTGAGTTGATTGACGGCGTTGATGCTTTTGGCAACAGAAAAGAAAGCACCTTCGTTACAGGCTTGAGTATCGTGCTGATAAGGTCGCCAATGGCGCCGCGAGGCTGGCAGTAAATGTTAACAATATCGTTTTGCTTTAACGATATCGACAATTCATCATCAGGGCCAAAAATGCGGCCATTCAGTGCAATCCTGATATCAGATGGAAGGCTGGAATTCTCCAGCCATCTCCACAGATTAGTGCCAGCAGGAACATTACCCGTCTCTTTTGGAACTCCTGGCATCTTCTGAATGTGAATAACCGGCATAAGTCAGGAACCTTAATTTTGTTGATAATTTTTCGAGTGTTTTAAGGCGGTCTGTCTTGACTGCCGTTTTCTCTCGCGCATGCAGTATTTTATCACGACCCCACCACAGCGCGACATGTACCGGGTAACTTCCACGATAGGCGACAACCACATCACCAATTTTTGGATGATCGGTGTCTTTCCAGAATGAAACTTCCCCATTGAAACAGGTGACAAAATCGCCGCCATTTGAATATGAGTCATCATGATGAACATTAACATTCATGCACAGGCGATAGAACAGCACCACCAGACCCCAGCAGTCCACTGCGTCAACGTGACAACATCTGTCGACGTATGGCTTGCCAAGCATCATCCTCTCAAAATCTTCAAACGGTACGCAGTCCGGGGAATTCTGTGATGTCATAAAGTTTTGCCACGTTGCCATTGATTGGGTTTTTTATGGAGATGGAGACCGTTACATCAGACTCATCAAGCGTCACATCGTTCACATAAAGCGTATATGGTTTTAATGGTGTGTTTTTGTCAGTCTCGTCAAAACGCTGGTATAACGCAGTGATAGGCTCAATGCGTCCAGAACCTGACCATAACTTTAGATATTGCTTAAAGTCATTTGCCAGTCTCGCAAACTTCAGCGTGGCATTGATTACCGGTGTGTTCGATTGCTGGCTTCTGGTTACATCCATGCGCACTGGCTGGTAAGTCTGACCGCCAAGTACAATATCAGAAAACTCATTGCCAACAAGCCTGACATAACCAAATGAAGAGTGATAAAAGGTTATGGTGTCATACAGCTTCCAGTTTGGCCTTTTTGACTGGTATTCACGCAATGTTGGCATTATGGATACTCCGGCAAATCCCTGTTAACCACTTCATCGAGCCATGAATACCATCTCTCATCAAGCTCAACAAGCACATCATCAAATTCATCCATGGAGTTATTGAGGGTTTTACAGATGACATTTCCAGTCCATGTGACGATGCCGCCATTGATGCTTGTCTGCACGGGGTAATCAGTAAAGTGCAAAGTCTGATTCTGTAATCCGCTGCCGCCAAGATCGATATCCATCGTGAACCATTCATTGCACTTGTTGAGGTAGTTTGGGCTTCTCAACCACTGAATAAAAGCTCTTTCCTGCCTGAGCGTGAAAACCCATGTCAAACTCCATGTTACTGCAACATCGGTCGTTAACTTTTGAAATATTGGCGCTCCTACCGCAGGCTGATCGCTGCGGAATGGGGTTTGAGTCGTCATGTTCTTGCTGGCACGCTGCGCAAGCGGCAGCCATGATGGGTAAGCTATAGCCATTATTCTGTTGCCCTTCTGGTTGCAGTGGTGTTGCTGGTAATAGCCTGAGAAATGGGCCCGCCACTCTCGATATCTGCCACAATCGTCTCAATTGTAACAGACCCATCTCCATTGTCTCTGGCACTGGTAGTTGTTGTTGCTCCGCTGCTGTAGTTTGTGACGCTATTATAAATCACAATACCACTACCACCTCCGGTAAGGTCTTTGTTGCTGATAACCTTTCCGTTGTCCCCGGGTATCATGTACTGATTACCATTACTGGCCTGGAAGATTTCAGGGAGGTTGTTCTCGCCGACCTGATACATTGATCCAGCCTGCGCAGGGCCGCCATTCTTTAATGCACCGGCAACAGACATTGCTTTAGCCACACCAATGGTGGAAACAATGCCAGCCTGTGCAGGGATTGCGTTAGCGCCAGCCGTGGCAAGCGAGGTCATTGCCGCTGCCGGGGCCATTGCCGCTGCGATTAGCTTGGCCTGAGTCGCTGCCATCGCTGAGGCTGCGGTCATCCCAACCTGACCCATAATCACCGATTTAAGCCACTCAGCACCCATCTGAACGAATGAGTTAATGACAGCGTTCAACACAGTGCTGCCAATTGACCGCAAGGCATCACTTACAGACATTGAGCCAGTCAAAATACCAGTCAGTGCGTTGCTTGCGGTTTGCCCAAAAGCATCAAATGCAGCAGCAGCTGCTTGCGTAGCCGCATTCTGCTGACTCCACTCCTGCCACATGGCATCAAGGCGCTGCTGGCGGTATTGTTCCTCAATTGCTGCTCTGGCCTGCTCAACCTCCGCTATCTTTTGCGGGTAAGCCACCGCATAAGCATTGAGCGCTGCTAAATCCTTCTGGTAATTTGTTTCAACGGCAAACATTGGGGATGTCTGCGATTTTAATGCAGCGAATCCCTTGACGGCTTCAACTCTTTTCTTCTCCGCCTCTGCCTGAGCCTTTATCGCGTTGGCATTATCCCATGCCTTAGCCTTGTACTCTCCAGCGAGCCTTATTTGCTCCTCTGTAGCGCCTTTTCCTAATGATTGTTGTGCCTGTAGTATTGCTTGCTCTCGACTTAGCTCTCTTGTGCTATCTGCTGTTAGCAATGATTCTTGCCGCAGTTGCTCAAGTTTGTTGGCGATATTCTCCTGCTCTGTGGCTGCCTTGTTGGCCGCTGACTGAGAATCATTTTGCGCTTTTTCTCTTGCTTTCTCAGCCTCATTTAAATCATGTATCTGCCCTGCAAGCTCACCAGCTCTGGCTATCTGATTGGGGTTATCAGTTACCTTAGCTGCCTCCATTCTCGCCTTTGTTACTGCCCTTTGTCTTTCATTCTGTATTTTTAAAAGTTGGTTTTGCTCCTCAAGATTGAGGATTATCTTGTCAGCTTCTTCTGTTGGGGGCGACACTTGCAAGGATTTTGGGTTGAAGTTTTGGCCTGCCTGATTTGCTCGGTTTATCTCATCGGCAGTCAATCCAAATGCTCTTGCCACCGCCCCCTGCACTCTCTCAAGAGTCGAGCCTTTCTCAATCAGGCCATCATGTACCCCCATTGAGGTAAGCATGTTGTTTGTTAGGGTTCTGCTTGCTTCTGCTGCCGTGTCCTGAGTTCTTGCTAGTTTATCCTGAGCATCAGCTAAATCTCTTGATTTTTTATTTAATTCATTGAGCACCCTTTCCTGATCAGAAGCAAATTGCGACCCTTGACCAAGTGACTCAGCCACCTCTTGCGCGGCAGGAGTGAAGCTAAGATACCTCTCACGAAGTGCATCAACTTCACTTTGCAGATTTCTCACAGCATCCTTTTGCGCCGAAATTGAAATATTGGCGTCAGCTATCGCCCCCCTGAGTTGGGTATTATTCATCGCCTTCATTGAGGCGTTTACTTCGTCCAGACTATCGGCAAAGCGGATTGCTTCTTCTCTGGCTTGCTGTGCTTTCTGCCAAAAGTAAAATATTGCCCCCGCTGCTAACATCGCCGCGCCTGCTGGCCCGCCTATCAATGAAAGAGCACCTCTGGCAAGGCCAATTCCTACCGATGCAGCGCTTGCCGCGGATGCTGCTCTCGCTGATGCCGTAGCCTGTGCGTTTTCAGCCTGAGCAAGGGATAGTGACGCGGCACTAGCTCTTGATTTTGCTGCAACCAGAGCATCAAGCGCCAGCATCTCGGCTGCACTGCCTTTTGCTACGTTATATTCAGCCTGAGCAAGCGCCAGAGATGATAGCGCCGCCTCTTTATCAGCTAAAGCCTTCCTCTGCGCGGAATTTGCAGCCACAAGTGCTGATTGTGCCTGCTGATTCTCGGCGATCAATTGCTGTCTTGATGCGGCTATATCTGATATTTTAGCTGCAGTGGACATTGCCAGAGCGCCAACATAACGGCTCCCCATTACGCCAGCTACAATGGTTAGCGCTGTACCGAGGGCCTGAATGTTTTCACTTGCCAGTATCACTGAATCGCTAAATATTTTTACGCCTGTTTTTACCGTTGCGTTTTCCCCAAAGAATCTTGCAACGTTATTTCCGGCTATCTCCAGAGACTGGCTGATGGTAGAAGTTGTTTTGGCGAACTCTCTCCCAATACTATCTCCCTGCGACAGGAGGCCATTGACTATGACATCCGTTGTCAATTTGCCTTGGGCGGCCATATTTCTAAGCTCACCGATGCCAACACCCAGAGAGTCGGCAAGAGCTATCATGAGCCGGTTGCCCTGCTCGTTTACTGAGTTGAACTCATCTCCTCGAAGGGCGCCAGATGCCATGCCTTGTGCAAGCTGGATAATTGCGTTACTCGCCTCCTCAGCTGACGCGCCGGATACAACAAAACCCTGATTGATTATTGTTGTCAGCCTTGTCAGGTCTTCCACGCTTACACCATAGCTTCTGGTAGACCTCTCAAGTCTGGCGTACAGGGTGGCCGTTGCGTCCAGTCCTGAGCGTGTTTTTTGCGCGATATCAAAAACACGATTAGTTACATCGGCAAGGGTTTCGAACGGCGGAACTGAATCTCTCACAGCGTTAGAGAGTTTGTTACTCATATCCTGCCACGCCTGAGCGTAGGCGCCAACCTGCTGCACTGACAAAGCAGCAAGCAATCCTTTTGCAACCCCGGTGAGGCTGGACATGGTTCCTTCCATTGAGCTTATAGAACGCTCAGTCCTGTTTACGCTGGCCTCGAGCCGCCCCATATTCCCACTAAGGTCATTTAGCATTGACTCTATTTCACGACTGCCAGCCGCTAACTGAGATGTATCAATGCCAACCTCATAGACAATGCCGCCAACTTCTTCTGCCATTATTTTGCTCCTTTGCTTTTAGCGGCCTTTCTGGCGGCTTTCTCTTTCAGTTTCTGTTTATTCAGCTTAGCCCGTTCATAAGACGCATCATACTGCTCGCGCGTCATGCCTTCCGGTTCCGGGTATTTTGATTTTATCATTTGCTGATACTCGGTCATGGTCAGGTCTTCAGCTTCCTCACGGGTGATTCCGAAATGGGTGCGAGCTGAGATGATGTAATCCGACATTCTCAGTTCACTGGTTGTGCGCTTTTGGTTTTCCGAGCGCTGAGGAACCTTGAGCGGAGACTTGCCAATGATGCCATGCTCCATCAGGTTGCGGGCAATAATAATAATGTCATTTACTGGCATTCTTCCGGTGACGTACTTCACACCGCGCGGAGTTGGCTTCCATGACCCAATGAGCACCGAAATATCATCATCACAACAGGACTGCATGATGAGGCAGGCGGCGCTGAGAACTTTCTTACCATAGGCAGGGCGTGAAAGGATTTTTGCCACCTGAATCTGCGCGCCATACGGCATTGACTGAATGGCGCCGAGTATGGCCGCGTATTCATAGCCATTAAGCGTAGCGTACAGCTCGACAATCTCTTTCGGTGAGCCAAGCTCGTTCATCGCCGCAAATGATGGTTTGAAGAAAAAAGACTTGTCAGCCAGGGAGATGCGCATCTCTCCGATTTCTGTTAGCGGTGTGCGTTGTCTCATGTCTAAATCCTGTTTTCATAATGACGTAATTATACCATTGACAGGGGGCGCAAGACTGACGTAGATTGAAAGCATAAGGTGATTGAGGGTTTGACATATGAACGAGACTGATGCTGATTTGAGATTTTACATCGACCTTTACATCGATCAGGGTTACACCTATGAAGAGGCGCGCGTAAAGGCTATTTTGTTGCTGGCTAAGATTGGCGTAGTGGTGGAGGATAAGAGATGAGCACTGATTACAGCAAGATAAGTGATTTTGAGATTAATTTACGTGTTGCAGAAATTGTGGTCAACTACGACTGCATATCAAGACTTCCGTATACTGACATGGCGGTGCATTAGGGTGATGCTTGATGAGAAGAAAAATAGATGACAGATAAACCCGCGCCAAGTGTCATATGTTACATAGTATTCGATGGTGTATGGAGTGTTCAATGTTAACAGACGTATCGCTTGATAGGCTTAATGAACTGTTCACATACCATAATGATGGTTATCTCGTATGGAATGTTGATAGATACGCCAGGAAGGTCAAAGGTAGCAAAGCTGGTTGGGAGTCAAAAAGCAAAGATCATCAGACGTCTTACATTAACATAAGGATAGATGGCAAGGTTTACAAATCTCATAGGGTAATATGGTTTATGAATTATGGTTATTGGCCTGATTACATCGACCATATTGATGGTGATGGGACTAATAATAGGATAGAAAATCTAAGAAATGTGTCAATGCCTGAGAATATGAAAAACAGGCCAAGGCAAAAAAACAATACTAGCGGCGTTAGTGGCGTTTGTTTTATTAATAGGTTTGGGAAATGGAAGTCTTCAATATCAATTGATGGCAAAAAGAAAACAATAGGTTACTACGTAAACTTTGACGATGCCGTTAAGGCGAGATTGATATATGAAAGAAAACTTAACTACCATAAAAACCACGGAAGAGGATGACGAATCACGCTACTCATGCGAGCAGTATCTTGACGCGCTCGTTACCATTGAGTTAGCTGCACGACTCGCAATGCTGGACCGCAGGCCTGTAAATCACGCAATCAGGTCATGCTGGTCTGCAATCAGGCCGAGAATTGATAATAAATTAAACCGGAAGATATTCGACGGAATGGTTTCACAGTTTATGCCACACGGAGCGCTGTGTATGTTGCGTCGACAACTGGATACTGCAATCAGAGAGGAGAATGATGATGACTCTTGATAATAATGATGCTGATACTATTTCAAAGTACATAAGAAGCAATCAACAATACAACGCCCCGGTCTTTGTTGATATTGAAAAACTTAGATTGATTCACATGGAGTTAGCAGTATCGCTCGCTAACTTGTCATTGTGGAGAATCCGCGTATCTTCATTGCTGAAAAAATAAACCCCCTTTCGGGGGTTTTCTTTATGAGGTCACGGTGACGACACACTTAGTAGAGTCAACGTAATCAGGACTGGTTGCCGAGTCCATCACGCGGCAGAAGTACGTACCAGCATCACCTGCGGCAGCAGTGGCCTTGGTGAGCGTGTCGGTAGTAGCATCGCTTATCGGCGAAGTGCCTTTATACCATTGGTAGGTATAAGGCTCGACACCGCCAGCCGCAACTACCGGACCGAGCGTCAGAGTGTCGCCAGTGGCAACGCTTTTGATTGCACTGATATCAGTGGTCAGCGTCAAATCTTCGATGCTGGACACGTCAACGGTAGAGCCATCATATGGCTTGAGTTCAACTGAGCCGGTGATGATGTCGTTGGTGCCGCCATCGTAGCTCAGAGCGGTGATGTTGCAGTAAGCCACCACAACGGTGTTGCCAGTGGTCTGGCGAACCCACAGCGAAGGCTGGCGACGCGCCTTGACTTCGGTGACAAAGTATTTAATGAGGTTATGCACGCCATACTCATCAGCCTTGTCAGCCTTACGAACTTCAAAATCACCGGAAATGGTGAGGTCTGCGGTAGTGACCAGCGTGGCGACAAAGCCATCGCCATCATCAGCCTCTGAGGTGGTGGTGCTTGGGCTGAAGTCGACGCCTTTTGAGGTCATGGGAGCAAAAAACTTCCAGTCTTCCTCTGCTGGCACAGCATCCCAGCAGCCATCAGCCAGCTCAATGAGCGACTGGCGACCTGTGATGATGCCGTTATCATTTGCACAAATAGCCATGTTTAGAATCCTCTGTGTTTAGCCAAACAATCGCATTATATCATGTTGACAGGTTTTGATTGGTGGTGTAGATTTAAATCAACAGCACAGGAGGTTAACTTGGTTGAGTTAATTATAATGTCGCTACTGGTAATCCTTAGCGTTGAGGTAAGTCCAGGCAAGAGTGAATCATACATTGAAACTGAATCACTCAAAATGAATACCGGCGAAGCGCTAAAATGCGCAGGCGCACATGATAAAGGGTCATGGTGTAGCGACATTACAACGCAAAATTGAAGAAGTGATCGAATTAGCGGTCGAAAGACGCCGGACGCGTAACCGGCAACTATCATGTAAGGGCATTGGGTTAGCGCAGCAGAGCAACCGTCAAAGTAGAGTCATAATCGAAAAGACGATTCTGTTTGGTCGATGCAATGAGTGCTCTTTCCGATATTTTTCGGTGCGACTTTGCGGGTTTTTAGAAACTGACCACAAAGATAAATGCAAACGAAGAAATGTATCTGGCAGTAGCCTAACGGCTAAACACCAGCAAGTTCTTCCGATTCCTTGTCAATGAATTCGGCGCATTGCGGCCCTGAGATGTGATTAATAAGTCAGGGCATACAACAGGAAATGGCATTTTGTACGTGATGCAGTGAATCCGATTTACCGTCATGTTGCAGCGATGAAAGTGCCATTTCCGTTGTGACGAAAACAAATAAAATGAGTGCAAGCGGATGAAAAACACTCACTAACCTGTAAAAAGGTCGAGCCAAAGAGCGGTAATGAGTTCCGGGGTTAGTAGTCACAACACACAACAGGTAAGAGCATTGCAGGTTTACATGGTGGACTTGATTGCCACGGAGTACGAAGCAAAGTGCAGTGCTCTTATCGTTGTGGTAATGCGGCTATGCGCACGCGGCAAGGTAGAGATACACTGGTGAATTGTTATGCCTGCTGGATTTACCGACCAGCAACATGGAGGCACCATGGCCACAACAATACATATGAAATGGGCTGATCACCCTAAAGTCGTCGAACTGATATCCTCTGAACTGCAATGCTAAATAAACTATCTTAGATAGGTTATTCTGGCACCAGATTCACGGTTGAAGCGGCGCACCAAATTCCCGTTTAGCTTAACTGGTTAAAGCACCCGACTCATAATCGGATGATTACAGGTTCGAATCCTGTCGCGGGAGCCATTACTCACCAAAAACAACCCTCAGCAACAATTCATAAACCGGCCTCTGCTCTGTAGTGAGTGTTGGACGACCAAGCGGCGCCTGTAGCTGAATCATACCAATGCAGCTATCAACTGGATGCTCTTTGATATATGAGATGACATCAAGCGCTTTTACTTTTGTTTCCTCGATGTTGTACTGACCCTGCTGGCCGACAACATAGAGCGAAAAATAGTAATCGCCGCCGAGTCCTTTGCTTACGTTCGTCCCGCCATTGGATTGCAGCACCATAAACCGGTCTGTGCCAACTTCGGTATCGTTCCAGAACTCAAGCTGAGAAGTCCACCCATCATAAAGGCCGGCATCGCTAAGGTACTGGTCAACAAGCTCAAGCATATCTCTCATTTTAGCGTCATCTCTTTTTTAATTACCTGATCGACAAGCTCGCGTGTATTTTCGCCAGCCTTGAGAAGGAATTTAGGCTCACCGCTCTTATCCCATACGTTGCCCTTTCCTTTGAGCCGCCCGGTGCGCGGCGTATTCGTACCCAGCAGCGTACCAGGTGCATTATGGACATACAGGGCGTAATTAGCAGTATACCCAATCTTGCCAGTTATGCGAGTGCCATTAACCTCAACAGTATCATACTGGCTGTTTATCAGCTTTGATGTGGCTATTGGCGTCATGGAGGCCGATTCAGTCCTGATGATGTAGTTGGCGGCTTTTATTGCTGATACCGCCTTCTCACCAGTAATCTCACCGACTATCTGCTGAGTGCGCTTAATAGCCTGCTGGATACCTCTCATTTTGGCGGCCATACATTACCCCGTTACCAGCGCAAAATCAGGCAGGTCATTGCGGTCTAACGTATTGCCGTAATTCACAACGTTTCTAATCTGGTCAGCTCCGGCAGACAAGGGGTCAGCGCTGGTGATAGTGCCAAGCATGATGAAGTCGCCAACAGACGCATCCTGATATTCCGTCCAGAATGTGTTTTTCTGTGCAATCTCATTGCCAGCTGTTCCGGTGGTCAGATTCTTATCGAAGCCATAATCACACATGATGGACTCTGGCGCGGCGAATGTTGGCTTGCCATACTTATCCTTGCCAGTAAGCCGCCAGATTGTGCATGGATATGTGTAAGTCCATCTGGCTATTGCTGACATGGCGCAGCCTCAAGAGTATAAATCCAGCGCGGAACCGGAAGGCGCAGCAATACCAGAACAACCAGCAGCGGAATGCACCATTTACGGATTGCGATATTTACAGTTAATGTTGACGTTTTCATGTGCACTTACTCCCGGTAACAACCCGAAACCACGGCTTTGCTGACCCATCAGGCTCTTCCACAAGGTCGCCTGTGCAATTTGCCGTGTCGAGTAGTTTCATCTGATTGTAAAGGGCCATCCACGGCTTGCTGCCATAGCCAAATGACTGCGACGCACCAGATGGCGCCCGGTGGCTGGTGATGTATCTTCCGGCTGTATTTGAGGCGATCAGGATAGATGCCCATAGCAGAATTGCATCCTGCCTGCATGTGTCCTCGGGGTAATTAAGCTCAAGGCACTCTGTGATGCTCGCCACCAGACACAGGATGCCCGTTGCGTCTGCCGTGGTGATAGTTACGCCTCTTGACGCCATGGCGGCGACAAGTTCACTTGCTGTCGGTGCTGCCATTCTTTTTGCTCTCCCGAATCTTCCACCACATCTCAAAAAGGTTTTTTGCCACCAGTGACAGCGCGCCAAGTATAGAGGCTACCGCTGCCCACTCGGTAATCGAATGGGGGATCATTGAGGCAATGTATGATTGCGCTACTGGCGTCTGCTCTGCCACCTTCAGGCCGAGGCCAGTACCAATGGACGTATAACCGGCTTTGTCGATTACCTGTCCGACGGTGCCACTAATTATCTTGTTTGCGGCGTGCTGAAGCGCGTCTCTCATTAATTATTCTCCGAATGATGAACCTCCAGCATCTGTACACCTGAACCAGCGAAAACGCTATGACGATAACGCCGATTGCTATATCCAATTTCGCCGCCTTACGTTTTTCAGGACGGAACAGCTCGGGGTGAGTGTTGTTGGTTTAATTTTATCATAAAGTGTTGACGTAGATTGAGGGTGTCGCTATAGTGATGACGTAGAAACAACAATAAATGTTAGAGGTGATGAATATGAAAGGTTTTAAAGGTACGCCGGGGCCGTGGTCAGTTAATGAAATAGGCCAGCACTGGAATAATAAATCATTAACCCATCTAGAAGTTATTTTTGGCGAGGATGGTGAATGCGTTTGCGACACTGTTTATCAGCGCGAAGATGCCAATCTCATAGCCGCTGCGCCGGAGTTGCTGGAAGCATTGACTACAACACTCGATGAAATCGGGCATTGGTTATCACAACAAAAACCAGACCTTAAAGAAAAGATGGCCTCTGCAATCGCCAAAGCGCTAGGAGAATCACAATGATTCGCCACGAAATCCGCAAAGAAGATCTGAAGGCGTGGGATAAGTTCAAAATCAAGCTGGCATTAATAGTTATCGGATTCGCCATTGCCAGCGCAATCTGTTTATCAAAGTGAGGAAAAAATGACATCTCTCGGAAAAATTTACTCAGACAAAGAAACTCGCGGCGGAATCGTGGTCAACAAAGGTTATCAGGTTCCTGTCGACCAGCTTTATCTTGAACCGGGATACAACATCCGCGAAGCCGATGAGCAGCACGTTGAATACTTCGCGCAGTGCTGGGAATCAGGCCAGCCAATCCCGGCGTTAACTGTTATTCCTGATGCTGACGGAAAGCGCATCAAGATTCTTGACGGTCAGCATCGTTACCTTGGCGCATTGCGTGCCATTGAGCGCGGCGTGCCAATTGTGCGCATTGAGTGCAAAGACTTCACCGGCGATGAAGCGGATAAAATCGCCTTCATGGTGTCATCCAGTCAGGGCAAGCAGCTTGACCCGCTTGAGCGTGCAAAGGCTTATGTGCGCCTGAAAGGGTTCGGATGGACGAATGAAGAAATCGCCAAAAAAGTAGGTCGCTCAGTTTCTGATGTGCAGATGCACCTGTCACTTGTTCATGTACCTGATGCGATCAAGCAACGCATCAATGCAGGCCAAATCAGCTATGCCAACGCCGTTGCGGTGGCGCGTGAGCATGGCGATGATGCCGTTAACGTTATTGATGCTGCTGTTGAGGAAGCGAAAGCGCAGGGCAAGGATAAGGTGACTGCGAAAACGCTCAAGGCCAAAAAAGTTAAGCCGATTGACCGCCTGATTCAGTTGCTGAAAGAAGCAGATCATATGGTGGTTGCTGAGGGCCATGTAGCACAGGAGACAGAAGAATTTTTGCGCCTTCCTTCTGCGGAGTTGAATGAAGTGCTGGCGATTCTGGAGAAGCTGTGATGACAAATAAATTAATTCCATGCGCAAGCCAAGGGAAGCGTTATGCTACTAACATCTGCGCGCACCTGGCTGAATATCTTCAATATGTGTCCAACAAAAAAACCAAAGGTCTGGTTGCTGGTCATTCTGTGTTGATTTCAACTGGAGAATCTCTTGGGCAAAAAATTACATACCAGTCAGGAAATGGCAGCCCTGTAATCCTGAACTTCTGCCCATTCTGCGGTGGAAAACTGCATAGCATTAATGATGAAGGCTAACAATTATGACCCCCGAAGACTTCATAGCCAAAAACATCCGGGCGAAAATCCCGGATATTGAACAGGGCGCGATTGATGCGGCACTGATGCAGTACAGGCAGTGTCGCAACATGACCGGAAAGGTGTTCGACGAACTTCTTTATATCGCCAGGCAGCATCATTTGAAGAATAAGCGCAAATAAGCCCCTTTCGGGGCTTTTCTTTTATCACGGAAGATAAGCGTCATCCTCAAACCACGAAACGTAAGCATTGATATTTTGTGCCGCAGTATCCAGTGACGTAATGCGCAACAGATAGGTGGTATTAGGCGCCATGATGACCTGCTCACCAAGTTTTGCCTGTGAATTACCCTGCCCCTGGTTTGATGCGTTCCCTTCACTATACGTCGCAGCCACCGTCAGCTGCCCGATACTTGTCACAGTAGAGCCAGTCAGAAGCTGTGCCGTTGCAGTATGCGGAGCAACATCATTTGGGTTATTAATCTCCGCCGCGGTGCCGCCAGTGGCTACAGCCCCACGGTAAATTGACGCAATCACACCTTTGCCGGTATAGCCGATAATCCGCTGATTAAACACAACCTGTTTTGAGCCGGTAATAAAAATGCTGTCAAGGTTAGCCCCGCCAGCAACATCAGTCACGCGACGCGATGCGGTGAATAACTTCCCTTGCTTGTTGGCAAGCTCCGAGTAGGACTGAGCGACAACCTGACTTGATGGCACTGAGGTATCAGCTCGCCATACCAGGACTTTCAGAGATGCAACGCCAGCAGGGAGCTGCGACTTGATCACCTTCAGTCGCAGAGCAACGCCATAATAATTATTATTGTTGACATCAATCCAGAAGTCACCAGATGCAAACGGCGACACCATTACGGAAACAGATCCGCTTGTTAATGGTGCGTGACCGCCGGAAGAGTTTAATGGCACAATCTGCACCTGCAATGCAGTCCAGTCTGCTGACATGGTTTCACTAAGCAAAACCTCTCCGTCAGCCGGAGTTGTGTTTATTTCGTACCTGACAGCCATGATAACCCCCAATAAAAAACCCGCTTGTTTGCGGGTTTATTTTACTTGGTTTTCTTCGCCCTTGGCTGCGATTCTTGCGGAGTTGCAACTTCCAGAATTTTCTCACTAACCGGGCGAAGTTTTGACTCAATGTGCGGAGTCGATTCGTCAATGACGTCGCCAATGGCAAGCTCCCGCAGACGACCATCTTTATCCTTGACGAAGATTCCGCTGGCGATAACTTCGTATTTAGCCATGATAACCTCTGATGGTTAAAAGGGGCTATTCGCCCCTTTGTTTTTACAGCGCGGTTTGCGTGCCGTAGCCGTTGAAAACTTTGCTTCGACCATTGAAATCCTTACGGATTTGCAGGCCCATAGCAGCCCAGGTCAGGAAGTTAAAGTTAGCATGAGGCGTGGTACGCGGCTCTGCATAGGTGGATACCGGCTGAGCGACGCGAGGGCGGATATACAGCGCATTCTTCACATAGCCGACGAAATGGTTCCCGGTCAGCT
>ERZ773103.429-NODE-429-length-47161-cov-3.740076_pt1 | contig 47161 bp, 70 predicted proteins | sample MGYA00511118_ERZ773103 | MGnify/ENA primary metagenome ERZ773103 (study PRJEB29015, sample SAMEA2737821) | human gut metagenome | biome: human gut; feature: human-associated habitat; material: faeces | place: China | collected 2012 ... | reverse complement strand
CATTCCAAGTCCTTCATATTATAATTTTTTCTTATGTATTCACACAAATCTTCCATTGTTCTTTTAATATACCAATCATTCTTAAATAGCTTATTAACTCGACAAGTACAAGAATATTTTGCTCCATATTTTTTGAAGAATTTTAGATTAACACTAATACTCAACAACGGCACTTTAGTGAATCCATCCGTTAGCCACTTCTTAAACCACTCCATGATTACCACCTATATTTTTGTCAAAAGAGTTCTAAGTGGTTCTCTTGTTATATTCTCTTTCGCCCACGAGATATAACTTGGGTCAGTGTGAGCAACATCTGTCAATTTTTCACCGTTATGTTTGCCAAAGGTCAATATATATGTATCAATATCAGGCAATTCTTCTTTTTGAATGTCTGCTTCACCCAAGTCCGAAATAACCTCATCGGAATATATCATATCAAGATTTGACCTGCTTGCTAAATAATCACACATATGCACAAAAAATTGCTCGTCATTTTCTGGTTTTGGCAAAACAGTTTTACTTCTTTTGGTAGAAGTCCATTCACCACTATGGCTTTCACATAATCTTGCGATATAGGCTTTCGTTTCAGTATCTATATCGTGCTCAACATTTGTATTCCTCACCCATTCGCCGGCAAGTAGTGGATGTTCATGGACTGTATATCGAGAGCCGTTCAATCCGCACTTGATTGCATCATGAAAAATTGGAGTGCAACGTAAGCAGTCTCTTTGTCTTTCATTTGTTTTTTCTTTTACATACTCCAACCCAAGTATATAATTCATAACTTCTGCAAACATAAGAATATGAAAAATCTGTCCATGAGGTTGACACTGTGTCTTGTTGTGATATTTAAATGATGTGCTACTTGGAATTGTAAAGATATAATCTGGGATTTCCTTAATCATATCTGTACAGTAGCTTTTTATTTCCTCTGTTTCGAATTTATTTAATAGATTTTCAAAAACTTTTATCTTATTCATTTTGTTTTTCCCATTTCTTTCTTATTTTGTTGTTTCTTTATCGAATATAATTCTTCAAGTAATATTCAAAGTATTGTCTGATGAACAATCCTGAATATTGATTGTTTGGCATAAACATAACAGGAATATTATACTTAAACCAAAAGCTATGAATTGAGGCTATGAAGGATTTACGATTATACTTTGTATTATAATTGCCCGTTGCTATGTCTTCATAGGAAGCATTTTCAATAAGCAATACTTTGGTTTTTGGAGCAAGACATAATTCTTTTTCAAACCTATCACGTTCTTTTGTTAAATTATTACTTATTTCTTCAAGACTTGCTTTGCGTTCAATTACACAACTTTTGTTGAAATATAAATCTCTCGGAATACCAAGTTTTTCATTTGCCGTTACCATGAATGAGTAATCACCGTAATCTAAGGCTTTCTTCTTATACTTCACACCCTTACGGTCAAAATAGTCTGTAATGTGATTATTTACACGTTCTCTGCTATCAACAAGGACTACAATGGAGGAAATTAATTCCTCCATTTCTTTGTCCGTGTATTTATACTTGCTAAATATCGTCTTCGACCTCCTCAATATCATTCTTAACTACAAACTTCTTTAACCAATACTCAAATTTATCAGGAATGTCTCTATATATCTTCTTGCCTGTTTTGGAATTAACTTCGCCGGTCGGTTCTTTTTTATTCTTCTTTTCAAGAGAAATTATGTAAAGAATAGAACCCAAATCAAATGAGTTTTTATTATACACACTCGTCCACATTTTAACTTCATGAGTTTTACCGCTATAAATTTCATAAAGAGAAATAGTAGTAAGATATTTTGTAGAATTAATTGCTGAAACATAATAAAGTCGCTTGTTTGCCGTTGAAGAAGTTGTAACCACATATCCAAGACACTCATTTTCATATCTGAAATGATCCATCAGCGTAGTTGGTGCATATTCACAACTACTTATTATTTCTCTTAATAAGCCATTTGTATCAACACCTGTTAATGTTTTTTCTGTTACTTTTGTTGCATATTTTTCTGCAATTTCTAACGGTATATTTAGTTCTTCCAACTTAGATTTTTTAAACTGTTTTTTACCATATATTTTATTAAAATATTCCACTTGTTTCAGAAGGGCGTTCGCTTCCCCAAATTCTTCAAAAAAATCAAGTTTAATTAATATGTCTAATTGTTTGCTGTTTATAGGTAAATCTTTAAGTTGGACTAATAAGTCAAGATAACTATCAAAATGATATTCTCTCAATTTATATAGTTCATCCGCAATTGTACTATTCAAAAATTTTACAGATTCAATACCTTTATATATTCCCGTCTCATCACATGAATATTTCGCCGTAGAATGCCTAAAACGAATTGGATAAATCTTAATCCCCATTATCTCTGCTAATTTTGTACCATTAGTTATATCGTCATCATTGTTTGCATTATTAAGATACGCTGTTATAAATTCCTTTGGATAGTAATATCGTAAATATGCACACATATAGCCAATCATACTATATCCAGTGGAATGATTATATCCAAACATATAATTTGAACTATCTTCAATAATCTGCAAAAATGTTCTTGCTTCTTTTTCAGCTTCTACTCTTGGCTTATCCGACTTATTACAATACCCCTCTAATATTTGTGGCAAAGCTGCTTGTAATCTGTCAGTTTGTTTACGACCAATAGCTCGTCTAACGTTATCAGCCTCTGATCCACTAAGACCACATATATTTTGAAGAAATGCAATTACGTCTTCTTGAAATACAAGATAACCATGATTTTTTTCAAGTAAATCATCAATTATCTTTGATGGATTTTTGTTTGACTCGTGAGACAAAAGTCTATCTCGATATGACTCTCCCGATGGTCTAATACTTGCATTAACCAAAGACAAGTCATTAACTTGGTGACATTTAAACTTTTTAAGAGAATCGAACGCAAATTTCGACTCAAATTGAAATACGCCAACTGGACTATCTGTAATATGCTTCCACACATTTTTATCTTCCCAATTCACTGTATGAGATTTAGGATATGGAATGTGAGCTAACTCGCAAGTATCTTTTATAATCTCGATGTTTTTCAACCCTAAAATGTCATATTTTACAAGTGAAACCTCATGAATTTCTTCCATATTTATTGTAAGTATTCGCTTACCATCATTCCAAAACGTTCCGTAATTGTCTGGGAGTGTAACCGGACTTACAATAATGCCGGCAGGATGCATTGATTGAGATATTGTTGTATTAACAAGTCCGTCAAAATAATAAAAAATATCAGGATATTTCTTCTTTGTTTCTTCTTGATTTTCTTCATATTCTTTTTTAATACGAGCAATATTATCTAATGAATATGGATTATCGCTTTTACCGTGTTCTTCAGTCCATTTATCTGATAATGCTCTGCCTATTTCATCAATAGTACCTTTATCAGAAACCGTACCCATAGCTAAAACATACGCTGTTCTATCTGCCCCATATTCTTCAATAATATGTTCATATACTAAATGTCTTTGCGTAGGTGCAATATCTAAATCAATATCACCAATCTCTTTACGACTTTCATTAGCAAAACGAGAAAATTTTGTATGCCATATCAAAGGATTTACATCAATAATGTCTGTTAAATATGCTATCATACTACCGCCAACTGAACCTCTGCAAAATCCTACTGGTATATTATTCTCCCAACACCAACATACAAGTTCGGACATAAAGAGCATAAAACCAACCATACCTATCTTTTTAAAGACACGCATTTCTTCTTTAACCATTTCCTTATATCTTGAATCAGGCTTAATAATACCACGCTTTATTTTGTCTTTATACATTGTATTGATTCGTTTTTTCAGTACCGCTTCTTCGTTGTCATACAAAACAGGATATTTAAAAGACGTATCAAGTTCAAAATCTTCTATCATATTTGCCAATTTATTCGTGTTATCTATTGCTTTTAAAACAACATCTATTGGCAACGAATTTTGTTGCTTAAACATTTCAACCAACTCATCATATGACTTATAAGTGAGGTCATAAGCGTCTTCATCTGCATAGGCAATCTTTTTTGCTTTTTGTAAAATACTACGACATTCAGCCTTATACTTATTTAAACTATGAGTATCAGTTCCTGCTATAAGTGGTTTATTATACTGTTTTGAAAGCCTGTATAACATTTGATTATACTTTACTTGTTCTAATGACTTTACATGAGGTTGAATTTCATAATAATCATACGTTCTTAACAATTTATCATATATTTGTTTGTCTACATCTTCAGATTGTAAATATTTGTTTAATGGAGATGCAAGACAAGCAGAAATTTTAATAATATTATCGGATATGCTAAAAAATTCATCAAATGTAATACGTGGTTTATAATAGAAGTGGTCTGGCTGCGTTGACTGATCTATTAATCGGTTTAATTCTTTAAATCCTTTATAGTTTTTAGCAATTAAGATAGTGTGGTAATTATCTCTAACCTTTTTATCTAAATCAACAGTTAAATAAACCTCACACTCATGCAAATACTTCAATCCTTTACTATTTGCATACATCTTCTTTTCTATCCAGTTGTAGATGTTGCCATGTTCTGAAAACCCGATAGCTTTTTGGTCTAATTCAACGGCTTTGTCTACGTATAGCTTGTAATTCGTACAACTATCTAATAAAGAGTCTTCTGTATGCAAATGATAACACACGTAATTATCATTCATCATTCACACACCTCAATCTCGTCACATACTGCTTTTAGAACAAATTTTCTGCCCAAAAATCCACTATCAAGATTACATATGATTTCTAATTCGTCATTCATCATACTGTGATCTTCCATATCTTCAAACGAGCCATTAAAATTCCACTTAATAATTTGCAAAAAATCATTTGGTTTTACAACTAAATGTTTATAATCACTCATTTGCCCGATTTCATATTCGTTAATACCGTCAATAAATACTCTAACTTGTTTAAACCCTGTCCCTGAAATTCTGTCTATCTTCTTAATATTCTCCACAAGTGTACGAGTAATATCAGAAATATCAAGCTGAATATCTACGTCAATCGGTTTATCCATAGTTAATTCAGGTAAAGTTTCTTCTATATAAGAAATAAATGCGTACATATTATCTTTTTTTATAGCAATACCGGCGGCAAGTTCGTGTCCATCACATCGTGCTAAACCACTTTCATTACATATTTCTTTAAAATCGTCAACACCTATGGCTCTCATTGAACCTGCATATGTATCTCCTGCGTCTTTTAGCACAAGGATTGGTTTTTGATACTTCTCCAAAAGTTTGTTGCCAAGTAAACCACTGACACCATATGGCGTATCAACATATGCAACAATCATTTTTTTATCTTTTTGACTTTCACATTGTTCAAGAACAGCCGGCATGAGTTCTGCAACTTCTTCGTTCTGCAACTCCTTACACTTTTTCAATTCTTTAACACAAGCAAGAACTTTTTTGTTATCGTCTTCAAGAAATGCTTGCATAGCAACTTCATTTTTTGCAACACGGTTACTTGCATTAATCAACGGAGCAATGCTAAATGAAATAGCAGTGCTATTAAATTCAAATCCACCTACAATCTTTTTAATTGCTGGATTATATATCTTCTCTAACCCTTTTGACACTATATATCTATTCTCCATAATAGACATATCCATCATATCGGCACACATACCCGTTGCAGCTAAATCAATCAAACCATCAGCATAATCAGTATCATATTGTTCGTCAAGATATTTGCAAAACTTCCACGTTACTCCTGCCCCTGATAACTGTGGATTATCATATTTCCCCTGAGATGAAACAAGAATACACACATCATCATATGGAATTTCTTGATTAATAGCATGATGGTCAAGCACTATTACATCTTTGCCATTATTACGCAATTTTCTGTACTGACTTTCATCTTTGTCCAAGCTATCAACAATAATTACCAAATCTGCATTATCAAATTGCGACAAGTCTTGTCCTATTAATCCATGTTGTTTTCCTTCATCTATATGAGTGGTGATGTTTTCCGTAAAATGTTTTAAATATCGTGTCATAATTGCACCCGAAGTAATACCATCTGTGTCCGTATCAAATAATATTGCTATTTGCTCCCCGTTCTCAATAGCCTTATCTACTCTCTCATATGCTTCATTAATACTGAACATCGAATCCAATGGAAGTAAATCATCTTCTGTTGGATTTAAAAAATGTTCAATGTCTTTAATGCCTCTCTGTTCGAGAATGGTTTCAAAAACTTCATCTTCGTACATTCCACGACAATCGTTTAAAATATTATAGTTCTTCTTCGTCATTGTCATCTCCAATCATTATTATTTCGTTCTTTAATATATTCTCTAATTTTTTCTTTCCTAAATCAGATGGTGAAACTTTGTCTTCATAGTTTCGTCCAAAATAACTCCAATAACCTATCTCTACATCTGAAAATCGAGAATAATTTTTTACTAAATCAATATTTCGCATGATAAATTCAAGTTTATATCCGGTATCATGACAAAAAATAATCTGTTTCGGATTTAATTCTAATAACATTTTGACTTGCTGAATAGATATAGAACCACTGCCAAGAGCTACACAATTTCTTATTCCGTATGAAAAACATTGCATAACACTCTTTTCAGATTCAAAAATATAGATGATATTATCTACTAAAAATTCGTAGTTTTGAGAATATCCAAATAATGTTTGACTCATTGCACAAGGTATAGAATAAAAATATTTAATATCTCCATCGGAGACGTCATAATTAAAACGTTCTTTGACACCCATAAGTTGTCCGATTTGATTTCTTATAGGAATTGTAATTCCTTGCGATTCGACATCGTATCCTATTTTAAAATATTGTTGGGCTTGAAGTGATATATTATCAGCAAGAAATTTTAAATTCCCACATTTTACATAACTGTTTAAAAGGGACTCTTCATATGTATTGACTTTATTTACTTTTCTTTTTCGTATTTTCTCATAAAAGCCTCCAAATATCCCTTTTCTATTATCAAAAAAATCATAGTAATCAGTAATTCCTAAAACAAACTTGATTTCATTTAACACTGTACTAAATTCAACGTTACGTTGTTCTATAATATATGAAAATATATCTTTACGAATGTTTCTTGCATAATCAGTTACATACAGATAGTCATTGTTTTCAAGGTTAATTACTATACTTTTCTTTGATGATTTCTCGTCACGTCCAAATGACATATACTTTTGACGAATTGTTATGTTGCAATAACCAAAATGTTCTAAAACATCTTTTAATTTATCTGGGTGATTTATTAATTCTTTCTTGATTTCTTCTAATATATATATCACTCCAAATCCAATATATTTTTATCTTATTTCTCCGTGTTTAAATCTTGCTTGTGCTACCTCTCTGAATATGCAATGGTCACCATCATAACGCAAAAGATATGCAACGCCATTATCACTTGAATTAGCTCCAGACCTACATTTTTCTACAAAAAGTGCTCTCCATACAGCATTTGGGTCTGGTTTATATTCTTCTTCAATCCATTTATCATTTACTTTTTTCAGTCTAAATGGATGACAATAGTATTTACTCTTTTCATCTAATTCTTCAGCATATACAGTTCTCATCAGGAATAAATTTTCCAAGATTTCCTTTATTTGCTTTGCATTGCTTAAACAACTAGCATCAAGAAACAATCTACCTTTCATATATTCAGCCAACTGAACCGAAGCAAGCATAATCAAATTATATTTCTTCGCAAGCTTATCTAATTCACGACTATCCCTTACAAGTGATAAATCTTGTCTTGCAGATGAAAAATCGCCTTCTTGAATTTTAAATGTATCATAAAGTACAGTATCATAACCGTATCTTAATGCATTTTCACGAATTTTCTTTTTTACAACATGCATATCAGCTTCATTGATAGAAATAAATTTAACCCTTCCCTTATAGTTCTTTCGCCAAAAATCTTGAACATCCGATAAAGACTTTCTACTTTCAGTATTTATATCTCCAGATGCCATTTTCTTTTTCGTGAGTTTAAAATATCTATTACGCTTTCCAAGCAACCAAACCATGAATTTTATCTTGAATTTTTTTATATTTTCTTCGTTGGAAATAATCAGAATTTTTCGGTCGTAGTGTAATAAAGCCATAAGAACTGTAATCCACCATGTTGATTTGCCGGCACTTGAGAAACCTCCCATCATAGTAAATGTGCCTTCAAGTAGCCCCATTATTTGTCGTGATAAAAACGGGAAACAATTTATTTCTTCTCCATTCACATCATATCCAGCTATGTCAAATGGGACTCCATTTTCCTCTCCGTCTTTACATGATTCAATGAAGTCATCGTCAAAGTCAATTTCTTCTTCCTCAAGGATTTTACTTGAATATCCTGTTCCATAACTTGATATGCGAGCCTCATACCAATCAGTAACTTCTTCGGCAGTCATTTTACGAAACAATTTTAAAGGAATAACCTTTTTGTCACCCACAATTATCTCATTCAACAAATTAAAACCGTCATTATGCATATTCAATATAATATTCTCTCTATAAAGAATGTCTATGTATGTGTCGAAATTTTGTACATTAATAATATCAATCTGATGTTGTATCGTATCCCAACCACCATTCTCATTGTATCGGTCAATAACATCTTGATTCATATTGGATAAAATCGTGATTTCATCCAGAGAATAGAACCCTTTTTTCCTTAAATTCTTTAGCAATGAAAAATAGAAAAGTCCGTCTGTTGTAACAAAATCTTTTGATTCAAATGTCGTATCATCAAGCAACAACATATCCTTAAAGAAACAACTGATTACATTACCCTCAACTTGTATTCTACCCTTTAATAATTGTGCAGGATATTTTTCTTTTACTCCTGTTAAAAACTCTCCTATTTTACTCACCCACCTCTTCTTCAATTTCGGCTAAACTTCTTCTTTTGTTTTTTCTCTTATAATGCATTATTGGTATATCCGCCTCAACTTCTTTTGGCTTTTCAGGCTCTTTAAGCTTAAAATCAGCCATATTATTTTTTAATATAGCAGAGAAATAGCGAATTTTTGCATACTCACTTACAAATTCTTTATCTAAAACCTTTGCTATATAATCTTTATTCTCCGTAAGATAAGCCAAAATATGTTCATAAGAGTATACTTGCAACAAAAGATTTATCTCCTTAAACAATGCAGAATTCAAAACTTTATATCCAAATATCTGATTAATACAATCATAAGTGTTAGTTTTTATTTCTTTTTCGTGCAGTGTTTTTTGATATTCAGCCCCATTGCAGTAGTAAGCGTTTTTACCACCTACTACCACTTTGAAAGCCGTCTTTCTATCTATCTTAGTACCGCACTGTCTGCATTTAACCAACATGTGCTATACTCCTTTTAGTTCATCATGTCGTATATTTTCTTTAGTCCATCTTCATCAACATCATTAAGTTTACCGTATTCAGCAATTACATTTTTGACAGAGGCTTTTAGTTCTGCGTCTTTGCAATCCTTGTACATCTTACGAATAACTGTATCTAAGTCACTTGGATAGTCAGAATTTTCAACAGTTTCCTCAACATTGTCAACTATATCATCTACGGGTGTATCAATGTCGTCAATTTCATCTTCCTCCACAGGAGTTGACTCAACAACTTCTTTCTTTACAGGTTGTGTTTTCTTAACAGTAGGTTTCTTCGTAGAAGTTGAATCAGCACGTCCATTTCTTAACGCTGTTTCGATTGTATCAATAAATGTCTTACCCATATTTAATTGATCGAATGGAATGTATTCAGGAATTGATAAATCCTTTAGTCTGCCGCCTGCTTCTACAATCTCATTACCACGGAAGTACAATCTACGTTCAGTTTCTTTCACATAACGCTTTGTGCTATCCCCCTCGCCTTTTTCTTCAATTTCTCTGTCAATCAATCCTGTTGCAATAATATCAAAACAATCGGCGACCGCACTTTCATAATCTGCAATAAGTGATGAGCCTAATCTTTGGAAACCTTCTTCGTCAAGAGAAGCCTTATCTTTTACTGTCTTTAACTTTGTGTGTCCAATCATCCAAGGCACGATTCCCGCATTATATAAATCATTAAGGAACTTTTTAACTAATTTTGCACATTCTTTTTCACCGTTAGTATATCCACCATATGCAGCCTTGATTGACTTAATTTTTTTACCACTTTCAATAGTAGATAATCTGATTATCTCTGATTCTGCAATACCGAAAAATTCTTCGGCACTATCAAAGCATACCATTTCAACATTATGTTCGTTGCCCTTTTCTTTGATAAGCCACTCCTTAACCTCAACTAAATCTTTCCATGTATTTGCGTGAGTTGTAAAAATGTTATCAATCATATTAGTACCATGTTCCATTCCGCAAGATACCAATAACCCCTTTTCGGGGTCTCCAAATTTAGCATTAATCATATCTGCCCACAAACTTGTCTTACCAAATTTACGAACACCCATAATAAATCCTGTAATTTTATTAATTTCTGTTGCCGATCTCTGTAATATAGGTTTTTTCATTAATATAATTCCTCCGTATTCTATTTATTATAATTGAGAGAGGGCAATCGCCCTCATCTCATTAAAGTTCCTCCTCATCAAACAAGTCTTCCATTTCGTCAACTTCGTCTGCAAGTGGCTTAATAACCATATCATCTGCCGTATATACAGTATCTTGTCTACCTTTGGTGAAGCCTTTTGCTGGTTTCAAGAATTGATACTCTCTAATTCTTTCGCCATATACACTACCACCAAGTTCAGCACGAATATCGTCCATAGTAATCAAACCACAATCCAAATCCTCTCTTTGCTCGTCAGTCAGCATATCTTCTGTAATTTCTTGTTTTTGTGCTCCATTAAGCATATTGACTACTGCCCCGTATTCCTTAAAGCTATCGTCCTCAACCATAAACTTATGCTTGATTGCTTCAATTCTCTTTTTAGCTTTTTCATCGGCATTATCAGTTGGGACAGGAATTGTAATAGTTACCGGAACAGGAATGTTAGACTTACGATTGCCATCGTATTCCATCATATAACCATTAACAAAATACTTGCCCTTTTCTTCAACACTCATCTCATCTAAGCTTTCAGAATTGAACAAGACATTGATTGTAGCTATTGAACTTTCCTCTGCATCATCTGCTGCGAGATAAATTCTATTCGGAATGTATGATTCATAAACTCTTTGGTTTTTGTCGGAGTATTGGTATTCTCCATTACCACGAATAAAGAACTTCTTGTCCTTATACTTTCCGCTATCAATCAACTTGAATATGTAGTCAATGTAGTCCCAACCTGAGATAAACTCGTGTCTTCTCTTTTTACTCTTTTCAAGCTCTTGATTTACTTCTGATTCATCTTCAATATCAAGGTCTTTAAGTTCTTCATCTGTAAGACTTGTGCCTTCTTTAATTTTTTCAGACGCTTTTTCTAATTTATATCTACGACCCGGTCTTTCAAGGTCAATAACAAACTTCTTAAACTCTGCCACTTCTGCAAGTTTTGGCGAAGTCAATCTATCTTTAAAAGGAATTATTAACGTTTCGCCTTTAACTCTGTTACCGCTTTCATCAACAGTTGATTTAGAAAAGCTATAAATATCACCATGTTCGTCATCAAATGCTCCGTCTGCTATTGAAAGCATATGACGATTATCGCCACAAGTCACATTGAACATAAGTTGCTTGCGAATCCAACCTGATTCATACTTTTTTGTGCTGAACGGTTCAAACTTGTCCGTTGCTCTTGGTAAACTTAGTCTACCTATCATTTCAAAATTCATATAGTAATAAATCCTCCTTAAATGTAATATAATTAATATAACTTTTGATATAAAAATAACTTGGAATAATTTAATTTGTTTTGTATATCTAAACGCACCAAACGGGCGGAATATAGAATTAAATTTATGTGAACTATCTGAACAGTGGTTTATGGACACAAATAGTCCAAGGGTATGCTAATTCCCACCCAAACAAAATGATAAAAATAACACTTGATATTTCTGCAAAAATATGTTAAAATATAAAAATACAGAGTAATGGTATATCCCATTATGAAGTATCCTTTTATATAGACAATCAACTCCTCGACCAAAATTTGTTGATTGTCTATTTTTTATTCATAACTAATACATTCAATATCTTTCAATTCTGAGAAGTCTTCATACATTTCTTCCGGTTTCTTTCTTTTTAATGAATTATACATTACTTGTACTGTTTCAACTTCCACTTCATTGTTTAGTTCCGATACAGAAAACTTTTTACTTGTTCTATTGACAATACACTTATAGTAATTTTTCATTTTGGGAGTATGTAAAATCAAATATTCATCCCAGAAATTGAAGAATCCGATATTATTAAAGAAAAACTCTTTATCTTCTTCTGTTCTTCTTAATTTATAATATGGATACATTAACCTCATCCTTTCTTGTATTTTCTTCTTTACTTAAACGTACTCAATTATTTTATCTTTTTTCAAATACCCAAAAATAACTATGAAATTTTCGTGCATTTTTTTGATTCTTCACCTGCCAATCGGCAACCAATCTGCTTTTTGCTAACAATATAAATAAGTCTTTCGGATAAAACCCTATCTTAATAGCCTCATTCATAATGAACGCATGGCTCATATATTGCTTTCCACTGCTGATTTTATCTTGACATTTGAAAATCAAAATACCATTATCCTTTAACACTCTATATGATTCTCTCATAGAATCAATGTAAAATTGATGTAATTCTTTTTCAGAAGGATAGACACCAAATCTCTTATTAATAATATTGTTATTGTCATTACCTCGCAATGACTTTCCCGTTGTTGCAAGAAACGGTGGATCAAACATCTCACACTTAATAGATTTATTTTCTAAAGGTAAATGCCGGCTATCGCCATATTCTACACCGTCTATTTGCGGATTAATGTCAAATTTGTATTTTGGTTCTTCAATTCCTGTATTCTTATAGAAATTACCTTTACTATATGTACAATCACAATCAATTTTATGTGTAGGAACGTGTAAATCCAAAATCCATTGAATAATTTCTGACTGATCGTATGATATTGATTTTACGATTATATATCACCTCACATTATCCATAATTTAAAATTGAAGTTTCATTAGGCTACCAATTATTCACATACTTTTGTAAAAAACAAATACATAACATCTATGTCACATTCATTCTTCGCAATAAGTGTTGAAACCAAACTAAACCCATAATCCGCATATTGATTTAACACTTTTTCTAATTCACCAGTACGATAATTACTAACTTTACAATAAACGTTGTATATTTTCAATTTACCACCTTCATAATCGTAAGAATTAAAATTTTTCTTCATAATGTTATATCTACTTATAGTTTTCTAAATAGACTTTAAGAGCATTTTCATTAGAACATTACGTCTGTGATATGTTGACCACTCTTTAACCGTCTCACACTCTCACCATGAGGTTCATCATCTATACCATTAACAAAGTCATTCCAATGTTTAATCTGAAAATCTATAAATGCTTTGTCATTTCCTCTTCTATACATTCTTTTTACCCATTCGTCAAGCAGTTCTGTCTCTGGATATATGGTAAAATATTTTATTCCTGCGTCCTCCAAAGCTTGTCTTACAGCCAAATGACTACTTACAAAAATATAATCTACTTTACCTATATTCTCTTTTATATGCTCAATGTAGTTATTTGGGAAATCAGGATTACGTTCCTTTATCTTTTCATATCTAATTCGCTCGAGCTCTTTGTCTGCATTTGTAGGACTAAGCATAGATTCAAAATCTTCTTTTATCTTTTGAAGTTCATCATCCGTTCGTTCTCTATATATCCAACTGAAATCACTGCTATCACTATCTAAAATTGAATATATATCTTGATAGTTTTCAAAAGCATAGGTCTTTCCACAACAAGGGTAAGCACTAATTATTTTAGTTTCTTTCATTTATTCTGTTCCCTTCTTATAATTTCTTCTAGTGTTCTCGGTGTATAATCCATATACTTCATCATCGCACCGACATTGTACATATGACAAGGTTTATCATACAAAGTTCCCATTTCATATCTAAAATGTTGTATCATATTTTCTTCAAAGCTGTTATGTACATGCCCATAAAGATGTATCCAATCATAATAATGATTTTTAAAACATGGCATTGGATAATGACATAGAACAACTGAAACTTCATTGTCAATTTTTAGTTCCTTGTAATCTACAACCTCGACAAACAAGTTGTATAATTCTTTATTTTTTAATATTCTATTGTCATGATTTCCTTGAACTAAATGTATGTGCCCTTTTAACTGTTTAAAAATTTCAATAGTTTTGGCGGCATTGTGCCAAGATATATCTCCAAGAACATATACGTCATCATCAATTCCTACTACACTGTTCCAATTATCAATAATTGTTTTGTCATGTTCTTCTATATTGATAAATGGACGATTATCAAACTTTAAAACATTCTTATGACCCAAATGTAAATCTGAAATAAAATAGTTCATGCTTAATTATTCTCCTTTAACAATCCACTCTTGACTAAATGCTGATGGATAATTTCTATAATCTGATTTTCTAAGAATGCATCAACATTAGCATTGCATTTGACATAATCTAATTCATCTTTGATAAAATCTTCTATTATAGAAGTAAAGTCCATATCCTCAATTGTTTTTACAATTTTCTTATGAATAAGTTCTTTATGTTCTTTTGTAAGAAATTCTTTAATATCATTCATATCAATATATTCTCCTTCTTGATAAACTCTTGTGAACAGTTCCGTCAATTTCCTCAAATCGTCCTTGTCTAAGAGAAAGTATTTCCCAGGAGGGTGGTCTTTTCTTATAGCCTGATGCAAAATATCCATATACTCATCCCGAAACTTTTGTTCTCTATTAGATAATTCTTTACTCATATATTTCCTTACCCCTCTGTATATCGCATTCATGAAAATCCATAAGTACTTTATACTTATATTCGCCAAATCTTTTTCGCCAGCGTTGTTTTGTTCTTTCACTTTTCCAACTAAACGGCAACATATGATAATTGATAAGGAAGCATACGTCTAATACTTCTGAATTTTGAGGTATTCGACTCAATACAAAATACGAACCGCATGAATCATGGTCAAAGTAATGAGCTATGCCAAGATCATCAAATGTTTGAGTTGACAATTTACCTAAGTCATGCATCATCGCACCGCTCAGCCAAGGATTTTCATAACCCTTTTCTTTCATTAATTTCTTAGTATTTAAACAATGCTTGTATAAATCCATTGTGTGATGAGGATTCTTTTGGTCGAAATCTCCCATATAAGCTATTTCATTAACCAAATTTCTCACATGATTTTTAAATTCATCATGAATAATAATCTTGCTCCACCCTTCCTCAATGAATGGAATTTCAAATTTTCTAATTTGTCTTTCCAACACTTCATCAGGAACAGGATGTGGTCTATTTTTATTATCTTGTTGACACCACTCAAATGGTTTCGGCATTATGTAGCAAATCTTTTCTATGTCTAATCCATTAACCTTATTTAGAATTGCCCGGCGAGATTTCATTGTAATATTTGTTGCATCAGCTATCACATTGTATTTATTCTCCAAACGCTTTCGGATTAGTGTATGAAAAAGTTCAAAGACTTCATCATTCTGAGATTGGTCTCCAATTTCACCGGTTAATTGTTCTCGTATCATATCAGTTGATATAATAACTGTATCAGGATTATCATTTGTAATCTGTTTTGCAATAGTAGATTTGCCACTTCCAGACAAGCCACACATAACATATAGTTTTGGTCTACTCATTCCTACACACCTCATTTTTTATACTGAATGTAATTAAGTTTGTCATCACCTTTTCCATAACATCTTTTGCTTCAGTATTAATCTCCAATGGATTATTCTCCATATACTCTTGTTTATATTGTTTAATCCACTCACACGTTTCTTTTGCTAAATTTTTTGAATATTCTAATTCATAATGATAATTAGATTTAATATCGAGTAACATATCCTTATTTTTAGGGATTAGAATAGTACGATAACTTTCGCCATTACAATATCTTTCGATAAAGTCTTTCAAACGTAAAATATGATGTAATTGTTTGGGGTCACAACCATATTTCTCAATCTTATCTACGATACTTGGATACGGATATGTAAGAGCTTTGTACTTTTCAAATGCCATTCCGCACATACAATTAACACTTGCGTAATTGTTGTACCTTGCAATTTTTTCGGCATTATCAAACATAGGTTCGAATAGTTCTTCATAAATTGGATTTAAAACATAATATTGAGTAAACAAAAGTTCAACAAAGTTAATATTTTGTTTCTTAAAACACTCAAACATTTTACGAATATCTTTTACATCACATAGACAACCATTCCCCATATCAAGTGTCGTACTTACCGGTTGACGATTAAGCACAATATCGTTTAATGTAGGAAGAATTATTGCTTTTGAATCGACATCTGAACCAGAGTAATCCAATTCATAATTTTGTGAACCGTATAAAAATACACCAACAACATTGTAGCCTAACGATATAAGTTTGTCATAATGTTGTTGAATTTGATTTTGCACTTCTTGTTTAAACATCCTTCAATTCCTCCTTGAAGAGCATAGAATAATCGTCTACTCCCATTTCCTTTAATTTTTTATATCGAGGTGACTTTTTGTTGCCACTTTTTAAAACATTGATATCATGACCATAATATAATTCTCTACAATATACTTGATACTCCTTAGGAACATTTTCTGAAACATATATCATAAAATCTTTCTTATTGGTTTTGGGAGCAGCATCATAGTATTGTTTTATATTTTTTGTGGTCTCAGTAATATACTTCATAACAACGGTTGCTATCTTCTTAACATTTTCATGATAAGCCTTTGGTAATTTCGATAGCAAATCATCATAACAGCTGTCAGCGATAGAAGAAATCACTAAATTGATAGACGATAACTTAGATAATACTTTATGAATATGCACATAATCATTGTATTTTAATTTAACCTTATAACCGTCAATGTTGATTACAAAACCTTCCGCTTCATCAGATGACTTATCGTCTAATTCGGTCATAACATCATCCAAGGTCTTGTTGAAGATTTCTGTTGTTGGAATATTGTATAATTTTGCGAATTTGAGAATTGATTCATATGAATATTCTTCGCCGGTCAAATTACTTCTCATGCCGATAAGATATAATCCTTCTTGCTCTTTTGTGTATTTAACGACATGTGTATCTTTCAATGAAATGTACTCAAAAACAAAAGTGATATTGGGATATTCTCGTAACATTCGTTCATAACCAGGTAACTGATATATCATCTTATAACCATCTTGTAATCTCCATGACATATTTGGGTCAATAGATTGACTCCCTGCCATTACAATTTGATCGTTATACCAAGTAGCTGATTGCATAGAACCGTCCAACTTATTTGAAATTTCAACTGTTTTTGCATTGTCAACTCTACTTTGTATATTCTCCAAACTTGTTTCTTCAAGTTCATTAATATTAAAGAATTTAGCAAATGGACACAAAACTATTTTGTCATTTACTATATCAATTACTATACTTCTACATTCACGATAAAATCCATCATATATACTCCATAATTCCTTACCGGAATTATCAATTTCTCCATTGTAGATGTCACTATATTGACCATATCTCAAAAGAAGAAAGTATCCATTTTGATTTAGTTCTAATCGTGAAAGCAAATCTGTATATTCAGGATATTGATTTATGGGTTTAATGTTATTTAAACATTCGACCCATAAATCCAAACAGGTTTTCTTCCCGTCCATGTCATATATAATATATCCCATTCTTTTATGAAACTCATTTTTTATTTCAATGAATTTATTCATTACTGGATTCCAACTCATTAAACAGCCTCCTTAATAATCCTCTTGGTCTTGGGTTACTCCACCAACCCGACACAAAATCATAATTATCTTTATCATGAGTATAATGACCTCTGTATGTTTTCAATTCAGGAGCAAGCTTATCTATTACTTTGTCATATTCAATATGGTCAAATGGAGCTTTTATATCATAATCGTCTTTTGTGCTTATATCAAAACGAATATCGTCTAAGTCGGATTCTTGAGCGTTATACTTCATATACTTGACTGCCTGATGCTCTCCCCAATTTATTAACTCATCTTCTAATTCATTTAAAGTAATAAATCGTTCAGATTCATCATATATAGAAATTTTATCGGAATATATGGATAAAAATTCTTTCATTTCTTCAACGGAAGTATATGCGTCGTTGTGTTGATTAAACAAAGGCTTCCATCCACCACTTCTACGTCCAATACAAATTTCATAGCCAAAACAAGGTTCGTCCACAAGTCTATACTCATTAAAGAAATACTTCTCAACAAATTCCTTGTTTTGTGTATGTATATAATATTTTGTACTCATTATATTTTCTACCCTTCTACCTATACATTCTCCGTTTCATCCGATGAAAAGTTTATTTACTTATACAAATTTAACACCTAATTTTGCACTTGCCTTTGCCACATTCCTAAAAAGTTCATCTACTACATCATATTTCATTTGACGAATTTCAGAATTAACCATGTCTTGAAGAATTTTTATAAACAATCTATTGCTTGCTAGGAATAAACCTATCTCCTCATTATATGTATCATCTTTATGGCAACAAGCCTCTGCTTTATATTTCCCACTTCGTACTTGAATCTTTTTGCCATCGGTTCTGTATTCATAAACAAATGCATAAAATCTTCCATCACTGTTGAAGTAATTCCCACCATTTTTCTTTCTCCATTCGCTCCACTTGTGAACTTCATCAAAATATTCTGCACACACATCTTCTGAGATACAGCCTTCATATTTGTTCTTATATCTAAAAGAAATTATGCCGTCTTCTGACACATCAATCACTGTACATATTGCACCAATATGACCAAATGTACCTATTTTCTTTTTTAATTTTATCTTATCGCCCTTCATCATGCTGCAACACTCTCCCTTTGAAACATTGTTTTCATCTATTTATATTCTCCGAATCAAAACCGGAATCACCCAGCTTTTTATCGACTGTTCTATCAAAATCTGTAGAAAGAAATTGAAGAAATTCTTGTTTTGCTTGTATAATATTTCTCGCATCTACTCGGTAGGTTACATTTATTTTCAAAATATATCCTCCATCGCCTGTATATATAATATCCATAACATTACTCCTTTTCGGTTGTAATAATTGCACCATCACCATAACTCCACGACACATTGAATGAAGTCATATTATCCATATTAATCTTTTCACCACGATGTATAATCATTGGCATTTCACCTATGTCACTCATTTTTTTTAGATGGTATAAGAACGATCGAATCGTATACTCTCCCATTTTCAAACTTATTTTTGATAAGGCAATCAACTTGTTCTTCAAGTAACTTTACTCTATCTGAATCTTCTGGCTTATTAAACATCTTGTCATACATATTTTTTACTAATATATTTATACTTTTTACATTCATCAGTATCGTAAAAACCTGATCTTTTATATATCTAATATCATCAATAAATCTCATACTATTATATTCTCCCTGTCTCAAATCCAATTTGGATAAAACTTCATATGTCTTTTCCTACATCATTTCTCCGACTTAATTTGTTCAAACATTTCATCAACAGAATCTAACAAATCATATCTTTTGTCAAACGCAGCCGTTGAACTCTTTGCAAATTTTCGTTCTACCATGTCGATATAATAGGTCATTGTACCATCGTCACCCATATAGAACTCATTCCATTCTTCGTCCGTCATTAATCTTCGCGCATTTAATTGTTCAATGGCTAAATTATCAAAACTAACAACATTAAACTTTTCAATAATATTCGAAAGATTTTCATACAACCAGCTTTGTCTAGTTTCAATGTTCTCATGGTCTACATTATAAAAATCATCACCACGTCTTAAATGTTTGTATCCCAAAATCAAAATCTTCAAATTATTATTCTCCAACGCCTGTATGTCTGATGGCTTTAACACACCATTGATTACATGAATAACTGCATTAGGATATTGCTTGATAAGTTTAATAAAGTTTTCTGTGGGAGTTACAAGTGAAACTCCTAAACCATATATGAGCTTTTCGTCTACAAGCTTCTTTATCAAGCCTTGTTTTTTTTCGAAATGGATTTGATTTACCGTCATATTTACAATGACTTTTCTATCCTTTAGTTTTTGCAAAAATGGAATTAAATCAGGATGACTTGTAGCGTCTCCACCACCAAGTGCAACTTCTTGATATGGATGTAGAGTATCAATGAATTTTTCATTCATAATATCACCGAACTTGCCATCTGTTGTACTTCCTTCATGACAGAATAGACAACCCATATCACAATAGTTTGTTATTTTTATATCCATATTTTCTGCAAAGGCAGCCTGAAACTCATCATCATTTGTTTCTCTTATTTTTGTTCCATCTTCAAATATAGCAGTTCTGAAATTTCCATTCTTGTAACTCCCTAAAATTTTCATTTTTACCTCCCAAATATCCTTCATACTTTTCATTCACTATAATGTTTTGACTCTTAATCAACCATCATATCCGTATTTTCCGAACGCAACAACTCGGTCTCCACTTTTGGTTGTATATTTACCTACGAAAGTTTCAAGTTCATAGTCATTATTCCATTCATCATAAGTTTTCGCATCTTCATTTATAAGATCATTCTCTTTTGCATATTTTGTATAATATCTTTCTTTCGCAGTCTCTGATAATTCTGACCAATCTTTTGAATACTCATCTTTATTATCCTCATACTCTTGAGCTGCATATTCCTTATCTTTATTTGATAGTTCACTTGCTTTTACGAAGGTTTCGCCATCCTCATCGAATAGGACTTTACCATTCTTCCATTGTTCAAATTCTTCCTCACTACACATTGTTAATGAATGGGTACTCGATGAATTTGTTTCAAAAACATTTCTTCTAATTTGTCTTTTCATTTTCTCTACCTCCTAGTTATCTATTCTCTGTCTGTGTAAATTGAGTTACCTCTTTTAAATCAGCCCTTGTTTCAATCATGAACATCAAGAACTGTAATAAAGCCGTCCATATTTGCACCTAATGCTTCTTTATGTTTTCTATCGAAATCCTTATCTTCAACAAAGCTTGTACCATTCCAAGACGCTCGTGCAATTGCTGTTCCGTCAGGCAAAATACATACATAACAATCCATTTCAGGTAGATTAACTATATCTTTTTGTCTTGCTCCGTCTACAAGTATATATTTATCATAAAAGCCCATATTAGCAAACCAATCTTCTTCACTATATCGGCCTCCCATACACTCTTTTAACGTAGACAACAAGCTTGACCAAAATAATCTTCCGTTTCTTTCATCACGGCTATAATAACCCCAATTATAATATTCGTTATTTCCTTTGTTCTCTGCATCAACTTTTAATTTTATTTCTGCTTTATATCTTCCACCTATTTGATAGCAATCCCATGTGAATGTAGGATAATTGACAACATGGTCTTCATTTTCTTCATCTAAATTACTATAGACATTACCTACATAATACGGATTCATAATATCTGCAATTTGGTTTTCGCTTGGTAATTCTTTGGTTAATAAATGTACACAATAATGCATTTTAGTCCTCCTAGTTCTATATTCTCCGTTTGAAATGTTTCTTTCAATCAATACTCTTTACACTTTTGATAACCTACTTTCTGCCCACTCACATTGATTCTTAGAAATTTCACTTCCTATGTAATTTATACTCAACTCTTTACAAGCAACAGCCGTTGTTCCCGTTCCCATAAATGGATCATATACAATTCCATCCTTGCAACCATATATGTTTAAAAGTTGTTTACATAAATCACTTGAATAAGTTGCTTTATTGTATGGACACGAACCATCATTATTTTTGGCTTCAATAAAATTAAAAATATTACCATATGAAGCTTGTCCCGTTTTTCTATAGCTCACAATAGGCTTGTTGCAATAGAACGTATCAATTTGGTCTTTTTTACAAAACACAAATACAAATTCAGTAATTCTGGTAAGTTTATTAGGACTACAATTGTTTGGCATTGCAGAACTTTTCTTCCATGTAATTACATCAGCAATTGTGAATGGAGTTTGTGTGATAATTGTATTTATAGCTTTAAACATTCCATCTCTATTGTTGTTACCATACGAGAGATTATATAAAATTGTACCATTACATTTCAAAATCCTATCAAATTCTAAGAACAAATTTTCTGTAAAATTGCAATATTCTTCATCTGTCATATTATCCACATGGGTATCATATCTTAAATACGGGAATTTGCTTGAAGAATCTTTTGATTTTATTAATGTATTAGACTTACATTGTTTTTTATTCGTATTATAAAATGGAGAGGTTAGTATGTTTGAACATAATTCATTTGACATCCTATCCATTGTTACAAAACAATCTTCGTTGTATATTTTATTTAATTCCATTCTTCTTTAGGAGTAAACACCGTGTTTTCGGTCGACCAAACCTCTACTCCTTCTTTTAAATTTTATTTGAAATATCGGACGAACGCCCACAAGACGTAGTTAATACTACAATAGATTATTCTCTGTTTTAATTCGTTTTTATAACAGACTGGCTGGTTATTACGCCAACCAGTCCTTAAATAATTATTTATTTTTCTTATGTTTCCCTACAATAATACCTACAATGAAGCATATAATAAGACAAATTATGAAAATACCAAGGTTTAATACAATCATTTTTTTCTCGCCGCCTTTAATTGCTCTAATTTTTTCTGAATTTCTTCATCTTTCATCTTTTTATCAAGACGTTTTTGTTGTACTGTAGCTGAATTTTCATAAGCAATTTTATTGCCATCAGCCTCTTCTTTAGTTTTCTTGACACCGTCTCTGACTTTATCCAACAGTTTATCTTCTTCATTTGTCGAAATACCGGGTGTTGCTTTAAGCGACTTGGTAACTTGTGCTGTTTCAAGTGCGAGAATTGATGTCTCCTTTTCAGATTTTAATTTGTTTAATTCGTCAAACATATCCTTTAAAGTTTCATCTTGCAAATTTGCATTTTCTTTTAGTTCTTTTACCGCTTCCTTAATAATGTCTATTTTATCAGTTACTTCTTGTTGACGAGTAAGATATACTTTTGCGCCATCATCATCATTTTTTTCAACACATGAAGTAATATTAAGGTCTAATTGCATATTCTCTTTTTTTAGAGAACGAAGTTGTGTTTCATAATTTTCAATTTTTCCTAGCATTTGTGCATAAATGGCATGTGCTTTTTGATATTCTTCTTCCTTTTTTGATATTGCTGTATTATAATAAGCCTTTGCTCCCTCTGGAGTTGAAGCATCCTTAGTGATAACTTCATCAGCCGTCCCAGAAGCTCTAAGTCTTAATCGTTTGCCTGTCTTTGTAAAAAACAACAATGCTATCACACACATTACTATAATAAATACAATCAAATATTTCATTTATTAATCCCTTCCCTCGTCAATATCAAGTCCAAAATTCTTAAATAATTCTGTCATGCCACCTACATAGCCTGAACCGAGTGCTTGGAATTTGAATCCATCGCCATATCTATAAAGTCTACCCATTTCAACAGCATTAAGATTTTCAAACTTTTCATTTTCTGAAAGATCATATTCCCATTTTGTTCCACTTGGGTTATCATAGTCGCAAATTGTCATAGTAGCATTATTAACCATTCCGAAGTTCTGAAGTCGCTGAACTGCTCTAAAAATTGTTAAACATATCGTAAAATCACTCTTGTCGGCAGGGAACGTATCAGCATGTACAATAAAATATTCATCGTAATGCTTTCCATCAAAGGTAATTCCTTGTGAATCATCGCCCGTTAAGTTATCTCCTGAAAACTCAATCCAAGGATACGCGCTTCCATTTCCATATGTATTATAATTTACAATATCCTTTGGATATGCAACCTTATGATCCGAATTTGTAAGAAATCCATTAATATCAAAATCAATGTCTGCTTCGCCCGCATACCTATTCTGATCCCAATTCACACCAATGAAAAAATTCCTAATTGCTGTTCCATCTTCCTTTGTCATACTGATTTTTTGATTTTTACTCATGTTAATTACATTTGCCATAATTATTTACCTCTTCTTTCTTCTTTTTTCTTATTTTGTATTCAGCCAATTTTTATATTGTCTTAGTATTTCAGTATATAGTTCCTCATCTGTCATTTGATTCATATCTTTAACCGCTGTAAACCCAGTATTGTCATACTTTCTTCCTCTCATATCATCAAGTGATTTGAGATATTTGAAATTTTCATTTCCGATTCCAATAAATTGAACAAACATATTATAATTTGAAAGTTCTTTCACAATACGATTTGTTTGTTCCGTATCCCAATTTTCGCCGTCTGTAATAAAAATAATAAAGGCTGGAATTTCGCTTGGTTCAACATCTTTATAATACTTAACAATATCTTTCAAAACCGGTGCATAATTAGTGCCACCCATAGACATGCGAGCATTCATCATTACTTTCTTTACATAATTTTTATAGTTATTAATTGTAACTGCATCAAGTCTTTCTTTATTGTCAGAGAACAACCACGACTCAAGTTCACCATTGTCATCAAATTTTAATGCTATTGGTAGAAGTCTCGTAATTACATCTTGAATTGAACCATTGGCAAATAGATTACTCATACTTCCCGAATAATCCATTGCCAACGCCACTCTTGCCATATGTTTTGTCATATCAATTTTGCCACCCTTTGACATATCAATAAGTACATTGTTTAAATTTTCTGCTGATTTTGACATATCAATTACGTTTGATGAAGTTGTTGTAGCAGAACTCTGTTTATTTATAATAGTATCTGCATTGTCATTTCCTTTAAATAATTTACTGAATAATCCCATTGTTTTCTTATCTCCTTTGTTTAATATTTTTGAGTGTAGTGGGGATTGGTATCTCCCCACTTTAATATTTAAAAGATAAAAGCAATAAATCTTACCTTATCTTTCTTACTATAATCTATTTCGTTTAATCACTTATTCGCTCTTTTCTTTTCAATAACTTTTCTAACAATATCAATCGGAATAACCATGAACGCCAAGATTATAATTACTGCCCAATGTTTAAAATCCAAAGCAGTTACTTTTATAAGATTCTCTGCAAAATTACAAAGAGCAAATGTCATTATAAAAATTCCAATTGCAATAACTGAGAACAATTTGTTTTTATTAATACCATTAAATAGGTTGATATGTTCTGTACGAATATTGAATCCATTAAATACCGCCATAAAACATAGCAATGCAAATCTTGCAGTCATAGCTTCTATTTCAGATGCAAACATGTTTGAAATAGGGCTGAATGTGATAATTCCATATAGTACAATAAATGCTATCGTACTGATTGCAATACGTTTCTTTGCACCTCTAATAAACAAACCTGAACCTTTTTTGATAGGTTTCTCAATCATATATTCATCTTTGGGAGGTTCACCACCGAATGACAGTGAATTTAATGAATCCATAATAATGTTTACAATAAGAATTTGAACCGATGCAAGTAAAGCACCTGTTGCAATCATAGGATATATAACGCTAAGAATTAAAAGTGAAATATTTATTGGTAATTGAAACTCAAGGAACATCATAATGTTATGCATAAAGGTTCTTCCAAGTTCTACTGCCTTTACAACACTTGCAAAGTTATCATCTGTAAGTACAATATCTGACGCTTCTTTGGCAACATCTGAACCGCCTTGCATACCAAAGCCAACATCTGCTCTTTTTAAAGCCGGGCTATCATTAACTCCATCACCTGTCATTGCAACAGATTTTCCGATTTCTTGTGCTAATGTAACAAGTCTAAGTTTTGTATTAGGCGAGCATCTTGAAATAACTCTTAATGAAGGAATTATATTTTTTACTTCATCATCTGACATAGCTTCAAATTCATCGTTTGTAATTGCTAAATCGCCATCTCTATAAATTCCACATTCTTTAGCAACCGCAACTGCCGTTTCGATACAATCACCCGTAATTTCAATTACTTGTATACCTGCCTCATGTGCTGTTTTTACTGCACTTGGTACTTCATTTCTAACTGGGTCTACGACTCCGATAATTCCGAGGAATGTCATATCATTTGGTAATTCATTTTCTACTAAATCATCATTCGACATTGCTACTGCAATACATCTCATTGCATTTTTTGTCATTGATGTAATTTGAGCATTCAATGCATCCTTATTGTTCTCCACTATTTCGCCATTTGGTTTCATTACAGTTGTACAATGCTCAATAATTTTTTCAGGTGCACCTTTATAATATGTAATGTTATTCTTAGATGTAAATGCCGAATATTTGTTTCCACTATTAAATACTTGTTTTAATTTGACAGGATTATTATTTTGAATATTAATGTATTTATCAGGTGTTACAAGTCCAAGAATTGCCCTATCAATCGAATTACCACCTGTAATGTTATTCTCTGAATCAAATGTTGCACTGTTATTCAAACAAATGTTTGATTCAATGTTACTCCATAAAGTAGAATTCTTATCTATTTCATTACCAGACCCATCAATAATTTTCTTTGGTGTCATAATTCCAGTTGTGAGAGTACCAGTTTTGTCAGTACAAATAATATCTACATATGCCAATTCAGGAATTTTACCGGGATTCTTTGCGAGAATATTAAACTTCTCCATTGTTTTAACATTTTGTTTCGTAACAAGTTTTACAATAAGAGGCAATCCTTCTGGAACAGCAGCTACAATAATTGTTAATGCAACTGAGAAATTCTGAGCAATTTTCTGAATAATATTAAGAATGCCACCACTGAAATATTGTCCAAATCCGACTTGTACAATTCCTGAAATCATTAGAATGACAAATGTAATACTCGCCGCAATTGTTCCCCATTTTGAAATAAAATCACTCAAACTATCAAGAGCAATATCAAGAGCCGTCTTAGGTGCTTCAAGTGTTTGCATTTTTACAAGAGTGTCTCCGTTTACGGTATTAACGCCTACATCGGTTACAATCATTTTTCCTTCGCCAGACATTACTGTTGTTCCTGCAAATAAACAATTCTGATTAGTATATGCTTTTGTTGAAGTTGTCTTAACATGACTATATCCTTCAATTGGCGTTTTCTTACATTCTTTTGTTTCTCCGTTGATGGCTGCATTATTTACAGAAATCTTACCTTCAACAATATAGCCATCTGCAAAAATTTCTTGTCCCATTCCTACACAAACGAGATCGCCAACTACTAACTCATCTTTGTTAATTGTCTGCACCTTACCATCTCTAATTACATCACAATACCTTACAGATGTTTTAGCTCTTAATTCTGCTGCTGATTTTTGAACTCCAAGTCCAGTTTTAACAGCAATGCCAGTTACAATTGCTAATACGACAAGAATCATAATTGGATCAGACAAATCCATTACACCCATAATTCCAAGAAATAACTGCAAAATTGCGATGCCAATAAGAATCATCGTAATTTTTTCACTCAATGCTTCCTTTGCAAAGTCGTACCACTTATTCAGTTTTGGTTCAGGAAGCTTATTACTTCCATGACGTTCTCTACTTTTAAGAACTTGTTTGTTGCTTAATCCATTCATTTGTTTTCTCCTCTTTCTTCTTTATGTATTTAAATGTTTAATGGGTTACATATTCTTATTCTCTTTTTGATTAGTGAAATTTATTCAAGAGAATTTTTCAAATTTTTATTTTGAAAGCAAAATTTCAAACTTAAATATATACTCTTTTGCCTTTTACTTTAATATACCTCCCTTTTGTGTTAAAATAACAATCCTTCAGAACTGTTTGTTCTATATAACCACCACTTTTATATTTTAAATAAACAGAATCACCAAAGTCTTTAACCACCGTACCATCAGGAATATCAAACGGTGTCTCTTTTATATATTTTTCAATACATTTTGAACAATACTTCACCGTTTCCAAATCAATAATTAAAACATCTTCTTTCCCTAAAGAGTGTCCACAATTTTCACAAAACAATTCTGCTTCTCGATCCGGAAATTTTGATTGCGGACATTCTTTATATTTTCTTTTGCTTTTATCTAATTTGTTTTTTGCTCTGTCACATAACAAACTCATAATAATTCCTCCTACCTGTCAACCTTATGCCGTCATCATTCCACAACTTTCAGCCGTTTTAATACTTTCTGAACCGTCATACTCATCAATATAGAATATCGTACCTTTTGGAATCCAGGCAATTTTTAAATCGTTATAACCGCCCATCCAAACACCGTGGTATCCAATTCTTTCAAGATACATTTTCATCTTTTGAATATCAGGGTGCTCAGTTAACCAATACTCTACAATTCTTTTGTCATATGCTAATTCCTTATCACCCATAGAACTCCACCCAACTCCATAACCTGGACTATATAATACGCCCAACTCATTATTTTCATTATAATATCGTTCAACTGTATCTTTATTCTCATTGTAATATTGTTTTACAACGCCTTCTTGTTCATCAGATGAAGTTTTATAGCCTTCATAATTAGCCAATTGTTCCGCAAGTGCCTTGCATTCATTTTCTACGTATTCTGTCGTGCGGATTGTCCCTTCCGAATGAAACATCTTACCTATCATTTTTTGTTGATATATTTGATTGTATTGTTCTGGGAAGGCTTTTAATGTAGAATTCCAATCCGGTTCATCTTCACAATGAGCACAGTCAAATCCAAACCACCACAAATCACTACTAATAGGATACGAAGAATTCGCTCCTCCTCCGGAATATGTAAGACCTCCATGACAAGAAAAATCTGACAGACAATTCATATTATCCACATTATATAAAGGATGTCCTTTCGGAACTCCTACATAGCCACATCTATGTCCTATTGCTAAAAGCAACACAACACATTTTAAACCTTTATGTTCAAATTCTTTTTCAATAACGTAACCTTTCATAAATTCCTCCTACTCATTAGTATTTTCTTGTAAGTAGAAAATTTAATAACTACGATATTTATTTACAATACCATTTATATCTTCAATTAAATCATCTACTACATTTTTTGATACTGATAATTTATATTCTTCACAAGAATCAACATCAACACAAATATCAATTAACTCTTTGTCATAAGGTTTCCCTGTTAATTCTTCTCCATATGAAATATTATAAAGTGATACAACATGCCAATCTCCTGTTCTTCTATCCACAAAACTAAATGTCAATTCTGTATTTTCATCATAGCCAATATCATTTAGTTTATTAATTAAATCTACTACTTTCATTATACCTTCGTCCTAACTCTCTATATAAGCCTTCATTGTTTGAAATCAGGTTTTCATTCTTTTGTCTCTATAACTGTCACCGTGCCTTGAATGATTCCCAAGTTAGACGACTCTTTAAATGTATGCGTTTCTGCAACATCATCCTTTGTCATTGGACGTGTAAGATACCACAACGAATCATCTTTCCACGTTATTTCCTCTAATTTCAGATTTGGATCTAATTCAATAGTTGTAGATCCACCCCATTTTCTTGTTGTTGCTTGACAACCTGCCAAACTCAATGTTGCCATAATTGCCAATGCTACGCAAATTTTCTTTTTCATAAGTTTATTCTCCTTTTTATTTATTCGTCCAAAATCACTTCACAAATTATGGATTCCGGTGATTCATTTACAGGTACAAATGAATTTTTATCATCTTTTAATACTCTTGGAAATATTATTGTGCCATTAATTTCTTCTCCATTCAAATCTTTAAAAGGACAATTATGTACCTCTATTCTATATGTCCCATCACTATTTTTTATAAGAATCATTTCTTCGCCATAAACATTCATAAATTTAACTCCATCACAATTTACAAAATTCAAATTCCTCGCCACAACTACATTGAATTGTGCCGGAAATTCCTATGCTTGTCGGAACAAAATGATAAGTGTATCTACCGCAATCGCCCAACCGAATGTATGTAAAATCATATTAATCCACCATAGAAGACCACTATTTCTAAATTCGTCCCATGATTTTTCAACGACCACATTTTTACTATCGTCCATTAAACATTCTCCTTTTTAATAGATTCTCTATTCCTTCTAATTTTGAACAATTCATAGAGTATTTTTTGTTTTATATCAAAAGTACCTCTTTCCCAATTGTCCATCTCGCCAACGGTATTTATTTTAGATTCAATAAGTTTACTGTCATTTATTAGCATAATACATTTTGCTCCCTCAAAACTATTTCTTGCTATCCATAATCGAGTTGCATCAAGAACTACTTCCGAGTAGGTTATTATAACGATATTCTTATTTTCTTCATAATTCTTTTGTATAAATTTTAAAATGTAATCACATAGATCATATGAATGGCAAATTTCTGTTTCAGGAAATTTAAGAATATTTTCATATCCTTCAAAATCCCTATCATATTCTTGCAAAATTCCTTTTATATCCATACCTCGTCGACCAGTAATAATTTTGATATTCATATTAATCGCCATCTCCTCCCAACATTATATCTCTATATTCTTCGCTGGAAATTTTGCCAAGCTTCATATCTACATAGGCAGCCAATTCACGAGTACGAATAAAATCACAATCCTGTAAACAATCTCGTATAATATCACAAGCGTCCGTTGAATGGATATCACACATACTTTCTCTCACAAGGGCGTTACTCATTCTAAGTGTTGCCCTACGGTATTGTTCGATGATATAAATGAGTTGCTCTTTGGACAACTTTGTTAATTTAGCTAAAATATCTTCCCACATATGATTATTCTCCTAATTCTAATAACTTATTGACCAAATCTTGCAATCTTGAATTATTCGGATATTTCTTTGCCATATCTTCATAATACGCAACTGTTTTGTATTTATTGATTTCTTGCTCCAGTTCCGTTTTAATTTTAGTTTTCTTTTCTGCTGTCTCTTTTAATCTTTGTTCTTCCGTAAATCTTTTGTTATATGCATTCATATTCACGACTCCAACAACTTGCCCCACTATTTCTTCATTACAATCTTCAATAGGAATAATTCGTTTAATTTGTCCAAGTATTCTTGCATTTTCATTTCCCCCAACCATTTACAACAACCAACCATGGATTGCATAGTAGTCCTACCTCGTCTTCATATAATGCAACTGCATAATCGTAGTGTGCCAAATCATCAAACAAATTAACAATTGCCACTCTATTAAAATCTTTCATATCGTACCTCCATAAATTGTACTTTTAAATTAAATTATTGAAATATCATTTTTGTATAATTGCAATTATGACATATAATACAATCATTATTACAAATACTGTAAGCAATATGCTGTCCAGCACTTTTCTCACCCCTTTGTCTTGAAATTAAGCTTTAATCGAATATTTCAATTTTATCTCCAATGTATTTCTGAACATATTCTTGAACATTCTCAGGATACGAATCTACAACATAATCTGTATCAATTGTTATCTTCGTAATAATATTCTCCGTCTTGTCCAAAAATATATTGCCAACCGTACCACCTGGAATTCTTATGTACAAAAGTCTTTGTTTCATATCCGCTTCAGTTGCCAATATATAATGTCCATATTCATATTCATCAATCATTTTCTTATCAAAACCAGCCAAATCATCAAGTTCTTTGGTTAATTCACAATGATACTCATGAGAAAGATAATCGTTTAATTCTGGGTCATTGTCATATCTATGAGTTAGTTTCATATCATTTCCGCCTCCAATTTTTCTATCGTGATTTTATACTTTTCGCAATCTTTTGTTTCAGTGCGTAACAATTCATCTATAGCCAATACAACATTCTTGCTATAAACAGTTTTATCTGTCTCAAATTGACAAGCACCATCATATTTATTTACATATCCAACAAATTCTTTCTTCTCTCCTATGTTCATTCTATTTTCTCCCTTTTATATATCGCCTAATTTCTTCATTTGAGGTAACCCTTACTTCACTGATCGGTAATCTCTTTACAAGACTCATAATGATACTTCCTTTCGTGGATATTCCCCTATAGATAACAAATATAAAACATAAAAACAATCAGCCACATCGTGTATTTTTGCAATGAGGTCTCCATGAGATGAATATATCTCAAAATTATCGACATCCATAATGCGTACAATCAGGTATGAATGTGTTATGTCTTTATAATCATAAACACAGTCAATTTTTATTTCTTCCATAATAGAAATTCTCCGTTAAAAACAATAATTTAACTCTATAATTAATCAGCCAACATTAATCAACGTATCTTTTCAATCCTGTTGAAAAATACGGAATTGGCATTCTTTTAAATTGATACTTCTTTACTCTTTCATCTATTATATTTTTAATATCCGTATTATCAATTTCACCTGTTCTAATATACTTGTCCATTACAGAATACTTAAATCCTAGAGCGTCTTCATCTGTACTTCCACACAAGCCATCGGACGGAACTTTTTCAATTAATTCTTTTGGTAATCCAAGTTCAAAACCAATAGCTTTAACTTCTTCAACCGTCAAATCACTCAATGGTGAAAAATCTCCAACAGCGTCTCCCCATCTGGTTTCCCAAGATAAAAGAGTTTCTGAAAGGTTACAAGTATTTGCCACTCGTCCATTAATGGTTTGAGACACAGCATAAAGTGTAGCCATTCTAATTCTCGCCGGCAGATTCGTAGATGTTTGTTTCGACCATTGATTGTTCAACTTTGGTTTTACTTCATTTGTCAATGTGGAAATCGTATCGCCAATATTTACAATGCAATTATTGATATCTAAATGTTTAACAAGCTTATAAGAAAAATCAATGTCTGACTGCTCACCTTGTGGCATAAGAACTCCAAATACCCTATCCTTTCCAAGAGATTCAACACATAATGCGGCTACAACAGAAGAATCTTTACCTCCCGAAATGCCTACCACTGCACAACATCCCTTACCATTCTCATTAAACCAATCCTTAATCCACTGTACAATCTCATTCTTTACTTTCTTTGCATCAAAATTATTCATGTGTAATCTCTCCCTTTTCGATTTTCTCAATTAATGTCAATAGTTCATGATATACCTGAATTAGTCCTCCTCTATCATCAATATAAACATTGGCATAAATTTTTCTTCCTGAAAATGCAACCGAAGCATCACAATTGATACCTCTATATTTAATGTGATTATCATTCAGATATTTTTCAATCATCTCATATTTATCTTCGCCGTTGCCAGTAAAGATAATTACTTCTGAATAGTTCTCCCATCTTTGCAAAAGGTGAATAACATTTTCATATGTTCTACCCTTTTTATGAAAATCATAAATCGTATCATCAAAATCTACACAAAAGATGAGCTTTCCATATTTCTTAAACTCTTCTTCTAGTCTATTATAAGAATTATTAGCTTGAAGATAAAAATCCATTTTATTTTCCTCCGTACATTCTATTTCTGATATCCATAAAGGAATCCTCTCTTATCAATTCTCCATTTTTAAATACAGTAGTAAGCAAACTGTCATCACTCATTTCAAGTAATTGGTCTTGACATTTTAATTCGCCGTCTTCATAATAGACTTTACAACAACCTTTATGAGATTTCTTTAGATGAGTTGTATCTGTCTTTGGGTCTTTGAAAATCATTAATTTCTTACCATCAATTACTCCATAAGTTGCTTTCATAGCAATTCCAAAAGTATCTCTCGTAGCAACTATCATCTTTCCATTCTCCATAATTGCCGTAAAACAAAAAGCTCCTACACCATAAGCAATATTATTGGCTGCAAATCCACGTTTCTCCAACTCTCTCCAAATTGTTTCTACATTAGAAAGGGTACAGCCATCACCGTAAATGATTCCTATATGAGGGTTTAACTCTTTATATCCTTTACTATTTATAGAGCCACCAAAGATATCCCATAGTCTTTCAACTGTTTTAACTGAAATTTCTACAATATCACCACTATCAGGACGAACCAGAAGTTTACCATTATGATTCATAATTTCTTCTTTACATTGCGGAAGAATATTATTTATCATATTCCAATAATCATATGTATCTGAGACCATACTAAATGATGTATTTGGATAAAGTTCAGTCAAAAGTCTCTTCACGAATGTAATTTCATCTCCGTCAATAGAGAAATTTGCACCCATAACAGAATGTTCTGTCGATACAGCACCTAATCCAATTCCGTTCTTTTTACAATCAGCATTATAATATTTATCTATATAGTTAATCGCCGGAATTGTTGATGTTTTATTGAACGAAAGTAGCCACGAAGCTGAACATCTTACAGCTTCATCCATACAAGACATTCCTCTCATACCAAAGTCCGCACAAGCCACGTCTCCCGACAATCCATCAGTTGTTTTATCGTACCAATAATCAGCAATTTCACGATACATATAACCGATTGTTGCATGACAACAAGGTTTCCATAGTTCAACCTGTAGGATACATTCAATCCACTGTACAAGCCAAGCAAAATCATCGTTTGTATTTGTAATCTCAATGCATGGAACTCCCGTTGGTACAAGTGTCCCTTCTGACAAAGCTTTTATTTCTAGTGGTAAATATCCCAATCTATGTAATTGAACAATATTGTCCAAATCATAATTATCCTTACCAATCTGTATATCCATTGAATCAGTGTAAAGAGACACCATCTCATCTTCTGGCAAATCGAAGAAATTTTCTTGGAAATATTCCATTAAATATTCTTTGATAAATGCCTGTAATCCAAAGAAAACCATCTTGTTTCTGTTCTCTAACATTGATCTTCGAGGCACCCAATACGATACTAACTTAGTTAATCCTTTTGGATACATTCGTGAATGACACTGTTTATAAGTGTCTGATAGTAGCAACGCCATTGTATTATTCATAATACTGCGACCTCCATAACTGTAATTTTTTCATGATTGCCCTTAAACAAACTGTTTGTCGTAAACAATCTATTCACTGTATTATTCTCCAAAGATTTAATTAAAGTACCTTTTTCTTTGTCAAGAATTGAGTTTTCTGTATGTGTAGCATATGCGTAAATTTCTTTTACACCATTTTTCTTCAATTCTTCTGCACTATAATAAAGCGAACCACCATAAGCAATAATATCATCAATCATTAATACGGCTTTATCGGCTAAATCAATTCCATTCGTTCTGATATCCAAGCCAAGAATTTTGCCAGTTTTCCAATCTCGTTTCTTTTCTCCATAACAGTATTGAAGTTCAGGAAATAAATCAGAGTATCTTTTCGCCGCCCCTGCATCTGGGAAATAAAGAACAAGATTTCTCTCTCCAATTTTTGCAATTGCCTGTTCAATATATTCCTTGGGATTTTCCTCAAAACAATTATTAAGCAATGCCGTAGACACATCACTATGAGCATCTAAAACATATACACCTGAAAAATTTAACCAGTTAATGAATTCACAAAAATATTTTAGAGTAAATACTTCGTCATTATTTTTAACTCTGTCCATTCGAGCATTTGGAATATATGGAAGATTCAAATAGTAATCCACATTCGTTTTGAACTTTTCAAGGTGTCTCTTAATTAACATTAGATAAAACATTTCATCATTGCTTTCATATATCCAATCAAACCAAATACAAGGCGAACCGTCATAATTACATTCTCCAATACTATTCGCATCAATATTTATTCTTGGTGTCCCATCAGGGAATTTATTAATTGTTACAATATCTCCATTAATTTTAATCATATTTATTCTCCAATCACATTAATTTGACAACTCTTCATAACTTCCATCGCAGCCTTATGTTTTTCTGGTGTAACTCCGGCACAACAAGAAGCATCTACTGTTATTTCAGTGTCAGGGAAAGCACTTCTCAACATTAGTGCATTTGATACTACACATATGTCTGAACATAATCCTACAATTTCTATTGAGGTGTTTATTCTTTTCCTTATCCAATGGGATATTACTTCTACAAGACCTTTATCGGCAAACGTATTTTTCTCTACATGACCATAAAGTTTAGATTTTATTGTTTCTCTTACTGACGAATTTAGTAACCAACCTTCTGTATTTCTAATACAATGTTCGACTGGTAAATATTTACCCTCAAGAGTTTCAAGATAATCATCTGAGTGCGTATCTAATGTCAGAAATATTACTCCATTAAATTTTTTAATTTTTTCACAAACAGGCTCAACAATATTTCGTGCTTCCTCTGTACCAAGTGATCCATCTATAAAGTCATTTTGCATATCTACTACAACTAATATCTTTTCCATATTATATATCCTTTCTTTTGTACTATATAATTTATAATCAATTCTTACATTTAAGTAATTCTTTTGGACAATAAATAATCTTTTTCTCTGCCTTTTGAGCCTTGCGAATAGTTGACCACACTCCGCCAGATTTATTACCGTCCCAAATTGCAAATATAATATCAGCATGATCGACAATGTATTGGTCTCTTACATTGTCACATCCTTTATAAAACTTATCAGAAAGCTCCACCCATTCATCTGATTTTGATTTTATATAATCAAAATATTCATGAGTTGAATTGTAATCTTTACACGGAAGAACACAATGTAATTTAACATTATCTGAGTAACGTAATTTAAGCAGCCTACCAACGAGTGCAAATACAATATCGCTCCCTGAAGCCATTCCACAATATAGTTCCAATGGCTCATTCGAAAGCGTACAAAGTTCCTTAAATTTATTTAGTTCTAAGATAAGCCAGCGTTTAATTGGTCTCCACGCACTATCATTTTCATCCGCTGGTAGATTCAGTCTTTGATTTCTATGACCTGTTATTCCTATTTTCATTTATTGTTCTCCTTTACTTCGCCTTAAAACTGCCGTTTCAATTAGTTCTGTATATATTGAAAAATTGTTGGCTTATCACAGTATTCATCTATAACTTGCATAACTGCCTGTCTTGTCCAATTATTCTCACAACACTTGGCAAACCATTGCTCCAGCCTTTCAATATCATCACTCCCACCATAATCTCTCAAATCTCCGAATACCGAAACTGTAGTAGATGACATCTCATTTTTAACAGGATTATGCCAAATGCTCATTGTAAGACTGCCTTCGCTACCCATTGGAAGAAACTCTTGTTGAACCCATTCGTCAGAATCATCATAATCACAATTTGCCATTTCTTCCCAATCAACTTCTCTACCAAACTTTTCGGTAATCTCATCATCAGAAATCTGACCTATACTGTCTATTCTAAATATCGCCGCCACATGTGTCCATCTGCTCATTTGTAATTTCCCCTATCTATGAATGCCATATCTTCCGAATACGACAAGTTCATCTCCACTTTCTGAAGTATATTCCATTTCATAACTATCTAAATCACCATTCATATATTTTTCGTACGTTTCGCCGTTTTCACAATAACTATTATAATACTCCTTTACATATTGTATATAACACTTTTCTTTCGCTTTCTTTGATAAGTCTGCCCAATCCTTTTGAAATTCATCTTGATTTTTTATATATAATTTTTTAGCAGCAACTTTAGTTGTTGAATTTACAAGATCAATAGGCGACAATAATGTTCCATCAAAACATAACAATTCTCCTCTTTTCCATTCTTCAAATGTTTTCTTATCGCATATCGATACACTATGTGTTGTTCCCATAATCTTATTCTCCCTTCAAATTATCTTTTAATTACTTTCATATTCTTATCCCAACTTCCGGATATCGTACCATTAGGATGAATAATGAATTCTCTACAAACCGAATCATTTTCATCTTTTTCAATTTCACTTAGCATTTTCATATTAGAATGACTAAATGTAATGAATGTGCCGTTATATTTCCAAATTTCATATACATAATAATCTTGAATTGTTTGCTCAACTAACTCAAAATGATTAAATGCATACTCTAAAATTTGATTGTACAAATCTTGTTTATCATCATATTTAATGCCCGTCTGTTCATTCAATTTCATAAGTTTTCTAAATGATATGTCATCGGCAAAAGAATACGCATTTATCAAATCTAACACATCTCCGACTGAATTTACATCACATAATACACACTGTAACCTCATCTTTGTATGTTTAAGACGCTTTTTAATTCGCATTAAATCTTTCAATGTCGGCATATCGACTCCAAATATTTCATTATTCCTTTTATCTGAAATCGCATATCTACTAATATCAACATAATTAAATAACCCATCTATTTGTTCGATATATTGATTCAAATATTTTGCATTAGTATTCATCGTCAGAAACTTAATATCATGTTTTTTCAATACTTCACATAATCCATCAAATTTCTTAAAAAGTAATGGTTCTCCACCAGTTACTGAAACTGAATATAAAATACCTTCACGTTCCATCTCAGACAACATTAAATCTACTTGTTTTATATATTTGTCTGCATTTTCTTCACATTGGGAATTTTGCTCTACACAAAAGAAACATTTTGCATTACATATATCTGTCAACTTCAAATGTAAATGCCATAACCATTCATTCTTTTCTACTAAAATTTTATGACCGAATAAATTTACTTCCTTTTTATTTTCATATATAATAGGAAGATTCTCTACATCACAACTATGTATGTAATTCCTTTTATCTGTATTTTGTACAAACAATAATATACTCCTTTCTTAACTAATTATTTACTTCCCTGAAATTGCTATATCCCAAAAAAGAAATTCTTCCGTCCTCTGTCTGCTTATAATTCTTATTCACTTTGAATTTTCTGTCACATTTCCTACATACAAAATAATCCGTACTATTTAATGTTCCTTCAAAATGTAAATGACCAGTACAATATGGACAATTATTTCTCTCTTCGAATTTATAGAACTCGATATCTCTCATACAATTATTCTCCTTTTTCGTAACCATTTCTAATAATTTGTCGTTCTCTCATCAAATTAGAAGTTGAGTACAAAGCTGATTCATCACTTAATTCTTTCAAAATCTGCAATGTATCCTCCAAATTTTTATCAATTTCTTTTTGTGATAAATCATTATGCGATACTGCTTGTTCTTCAATCCTTTCTCGTAATGTCTTATATTCCATAATACCATCCAATCTTAATGTCGATTAATCCATGCCTTGAACTGATGGAATTCATTTTCCGTCATACAAATATCTGAATAATAAAAGTCTTTATTGAATATAATCGCCCAAATCTTCTTTAACTTTTTAATGAATCCAAAATCTTGCTCTGCATAAAATTTGCCATTCGTAAATAATAAAAAGGCATAGTGAGATTTATCATATTTATCAATTTTAATATGTATTCCCTCATCGCAACCGCAAGTGCAACTTACGCATAATTCGTTTCCATCAAAATTCTTCAGCACCGCCATAGTGAATTTCTCCTTCCATTGCAACCTTCTTTTTAAAAATTGTTTTGCTCGCTACCTTTTTCACTCTAAAATTTACTGGACATTTATCATATATCTTTTTGTCAGTTACCGATACGATTCCTGTCCCATATTTTGTTTTGCAAAGTATTACATCGCCAATTTGGACATTATCTCTGAATCTCATCCAATTTGAAGGAACTCTCCACATGTATGTTTTATTATCAACATCATTTTCATTAATATGTCTACCGTAAATATACATCGTTCGTTCATTTCTATAACTACTTGCTCCCCAATCTTCGACTCTGACTTCTACGTCTTCTATATTATTCTCTTTGTAAATAAGATACATAATATAGCCGTCGGTAAGAATTCCGTCGGAAGCAACCACAATTTCTCTATCTGGCTTTCCGAATTTTTCGAAATAATTCCTACATTTCTGAAGTTTTCTTTCGGACACATGAGTCCTTGCAAAATCATCCGAAATCTTTATATCTGATAGTTTCATAGTTTTTGTTATCATAACAATATTCTCCTTTGTGTTTAATTTTCGGCAATCGAAAGGTTAAGTTTTAGATTTAATTTTTCACATATATCACAAATTTGAGAAAGAGAAAAATTATAATCACCACTTTCATAATTGGATAGCATTGAAGAACTTACTTCCAAATAACTTGCCATATCTTTTAAGGTCAAGTTATGTTTTAACCGATATTCCAATAATGTTGTCGAAAGTGTATATTGAATATCGTAATAGTATGATTTTGATGCACTCATATCAGCACATAATTTGTTGAGATACTCGCCAGCATTGACCAATTCTATATCATCGCTCATTTATACTACCTTATTCCCCTTACATCACAACACCAATGTTATTAATTTGCCTATTCTCACTTGTGCTCTTTTGAAGTTCGCCATTGATTTTACAATAGAAACTTCCACCACCATCAACTTTAATAGCATCTGAAAATCCACAGTCTTTAATTTTGTCGTAAACTTCTCCACTTGTAATACAATTTGAGGTCTTTGTTTCAATGTAAAAATAATAAATATAATTGTCTTTGATACCCAAAAATCCGTGAACAGTTGGTCTAACTATCGAATTATCCCAACCTTCGTCCAAATATTCTGTCGTTGCTCTCAACCCATCAATTATAATCGGAGCACCCGAAACGGCATATTTAACATCTTCATCATATAAACTGTTGTACTTATCAATAAAAACTGTATTGTCATTACAAATAATCAATGTAGACACGTCTTTTGTTTTAAACTGATCAGACGCATTTTGACTTGCATAGAAATAAACCTTATTATCCTTGACTTTTCGTTCCTTCAAATATTTCAAACATGGCGATGAAAGTGTGTTTTCATCTGTGTCGGCTACAAGGTTTGCCACTGGCAAAGTAAAGAAAATTCCGTCCTCTTTGAAGTTTGCAAAATAACCAAGATTAAAATATGTATCTTCGTCCAAGTTGCTCTTTGATTTATCAACCAATTTAATTTGGAATCTATTTGATGGTACTCTCAACATACGAATTCCATTATGTGAAACTATCTTTGTTTCATTCTTATTTAACAGTTCAGAATATCGGTTAATAATCACATTCAAATCATCCAAGTGAACGAGTTTCTTCCTATTAAATATGTCATTCCAATATTCAATTTCATCATCAGGAATAACACTATCGTTCTTCAGTACCTTTGTTTGCTTTTCCAATGTAATTGGATAGACAATTTTACCATCTGGGTCAAACACTTTATATCCCTGTTGCACCCTTTCTTCCGTGCATTCTTGGATTGCTTTTTGTTTGTCCGTATATGCACAAATTTGTGAACTATCCCACTTACCATTGTTCCAATTTTTACGCACTCTATAATATCCCATTTGTTCACTCTCCTTGTTCTTCGTCAAGACGTTGTTGAGACCATTTGAAATACCATTCTAATTCATTTCTAAAATTTTTAATCGCTTCTGTCACTTTCTCCTTCGTTGTGAAGTAAATAATGTTTGGTTCTCTTCTTCGAGAGCATCTTCCTATTTCAAATTGACTAGAATGATAGTTATATGTAATAAAATATTTAATAATCCCCTTATTTTTCCAATCAGACACAGAAATAACCTTGTCATTTTGTGCCTGCCATCGTCTTAGTTGACGTAACAGCTTATCAGCTCTTGCATTGTTCTTGGAAATTATCTTGTCACTGTAATAGTTTCCTGTGCTATAACTTTGCTTATCACCTTGGTCATTATATTCTGTAACTCTCATTATATTATTGTATATATCGACAAGATAATACACGTCACCTTTTTTAACCCTCTCATATCCTGTTCGGCTTCGTTCCTCAATCAATCCCAACCTTTTAAGCTGCTCAAACAATACTGTCTCTTTTAACTGTTCCTCGCTGATTTCAGCTTGAACGCTTTTACCATTTGCTTTTAATTCTACTTTCATTGTTTTATTTCTCCTTTATATAGCTTCATAGCTTTTCGTTCTAATCACTTTTTCGACACATTTAACTTTATATGGTTGGTTAAAGAAATCGTTTTCTTGACACTCCGTCAGCCCCATCAACCAATCAACAGCATATAACTGTCCATCAATATCTATGATTGTTTGCACATCTCTTTGCCAACGATAGTCATCACCCTCTATCTCGTCAACAAAATTGCCCTCATATACCAATTTTTTTATTTCTTTCTCGGATAACTCTTCTCCGTTTTTTAACTTTTCTATAATATCGTTCATAATCGTGTTCCTCCTTTATTCTGCAATAACTATTTCTATATCATCTGTATCTTTGTTTTCTACTGGTAGAGTGCTGTTGTATTCTCTAACCGCTTCAATGTAGCGAGCCAGCATTGCTTTTGCTCCTTCTGCATTACTGTACTCACAAGGTACAATACTGTCATCATATTCTTCCGCACGACCTCTTATGTTTATAAAAGCTGGTGTTAGTTCTGGGCTACTTATTCTCGTAACCTTAACCCCATTAGACGCACAAAATTTAAAATCCCCTCGTTTAATCTCATCTCCCTGCTCCAACACTTTCATTAACAATACATTTTCGACTCTCCAAAATTTAATTTTTAACATTTTATTTTTCCTCCGCAAACTCGTCTAAATATATCTCAAACTCGTCCTCTGTTTCATCTACGAACGCATATACTGCTCCGTCCTTACCTCTTTGAGAACCACTAACAAAAATACTCTCATAGTTACCCCCTTGCTTTGTGAATGTATCTTCGTCAATTTCTTCTACTTTAAAAAATCTCATTTCATTTCCTCCATTATTTCATCTACACATTTTGCACAATAACAGCCTTCAAGACCTTCTATTTTGTATAGAAAACTCATCCACATTCGATTCCATATGCCTTTATCAACACATCTTTTGCAAGAACCTTGACCTTCGCCCTCGCAACATGTAGCTTTTACTTTTTTTAAATCATTCATTTATTTTTTCTTTCAATCTTTTTACAATCTCTGAACACTTGTTAATATAAGATCTTGTTACTCGACCACCGTTTATTTTCTTTTTATCTTTTTCGTTAATAGATACTTCAAAAACATTAGATTTGCTTATTTCTTTCATCATTAATATTCTCCTTTTTTATTTTTCATTTTTAACGCTTCTTTAAATTCTTGTTCGGTCATCTTATCGCTGTTTCCGATGTACCTTGTATATCCCTTATTAATACTTTCTCCCATTGTTTTGAAAGCATTTGACAAACCTCTAAAACTTTCAGCACATACTTCTGCGCTTTGACCAAAATCATCAATCTCCGTTGAAACAGATTTTTCGTTGCCATTACAATAATGCAAAATCAATGCAAACATTCCTGTCCCACCGGCGAAACCTATCATCATAGCCAATAGTAACATTAATACTTCTTTCATAGTTATATTCTCCTTATTTCTTTTTTGTTTTCTTCTTTAGTTTGACTTTAAGATGTTCCATCAACTTGTATTCTTCACTATCCCACAATCCATGTGCCAATAAGCTATCTTGTTTATTGCACACCAGTTCTAATAGTTTTTGATACTCTTTTTGTTTCATGTTTTTTCTCCTTTCTGTACTTTCCATTACAATAATCTATAAATAAACTCTTAGATATTCTTCTTGGTTTATGTGGTGTAGTCATAATCTTATGTATTTCGTTTGATAAGTTTTTATCTTTAATTTTATTTATGTCATCTTTAATTAACTCAAGAATAAGTCTATTTCGTTTAATCTTTTTTCTATATTGATCTACTTGTTGTCCATAATATCCTCCACGTTGCATTGCAACACCACTCAGTTTTGTTTCATCCTCTACAAGAGTATGTCTGATATCAAAAATTCTTAAATCCATTTCTCTTTCAAGATATTTTATACTTTCATAATATCTATCCAAATTTGAAAGTATTTTGTTCGCTGATTGCAATACATTCGCTATATTCTCCAAATCCAATTCAGCATCTCCATAGTAAGTATATGGATTATATTCATCTGGTAAATGAGGTGTCTTTAACAATCTGTCTATGTCCATTGATTTAATATCATCAACATCATTTAAATTTTCTTCGCAACAATTCTCTGGTTTTTCAACGGGCATATAACCATCTGTCAATTCGACAACACGACTTCTTCTTGAATTCCCTTTCAAGAAATTTTGTACTCTTTTAGTCTTTAAGAAACCCAATGCAGCTGGGAAGGTCTCAAACGAGTTGGCTAAAGTCGGATTACCCGACCATGCCAATCGCCCATTTGGATTGGTTCTAATATATTGTTCTCCATTAGTGATTACATATATCATTGAGCATCGCCACCAATCTCTATAATGTTATGATACAAAACAGTTATATTATCTTTGTAACGATTATTCTCGTGCATATGTCCACAATACCATCCCTTGTATTGAATATTCTCTTGAATTTCTTGAAGATAATTTGTTAATCTATCCGATTTCAATTTATCAAAGAAGCCTCTACTCATATTCATTACATCTAAAGTCTTTGTTGGTGGGCAATGTGTTATAATATAATCCACCTTATTACCGTATTCAGCCAAATTTTCAATACCTTCGTCCATTTCCTTTTGAGAAGGTAACTCTTCCTGCCACCATGATACATGATTTATACGAAACATCTTGCAATAATCATATTGCCATTCCGCAATTCTTGGGTCATCAGTTTCCAATATACCATCTCGAATATCATGAGATTGTGCTCCTCCAAATGTAAAGAACGTTTTACCATCAATAGTAAATACTTGTCCTCTCATCAAATGAATTATATGCGGGCGAATTTTATGTACCTTTCCGTCATTCCATTCTTCAATCGGCAATTTCTTTAGTCGGTCAAAATTACTATGGTTTCCGTCTACAAATAATGTAGTCCATGGCTGATTTTCAAGCCAATCAAGGTTATTCCTTTCAATATCAGTGTCGTGCCAATAACCAAAATCGCCACAAACTATGACATAATCACTTCGATTTAAACTTTGTCCTATTGAGAGACATTCAGGTTTAAACCGATTTTTCCAATCTCCATGCGTGTCTCCTGTTATAAATATCATTTGTATCACTCTCCTCTACGCCACATTCTTTTCTTGATTAAGCATATACTCAATGAAAAGTTTCTTCATATTATTATAGTTCTCTGTTTTATTGTTCGAAATTAATACACTTTCGTCTATCGTTTTTAACCATTTTTCTAACGCCATATCATAATCTTTTTCACAAGAATAATCTATCAGCTTAACTAATTCGTCGTGTGCTTTTTGTGCCAGTTCGGAATTACTTGGCAACACATCCTCAATCATTGTTTCGTAAAATTCTATATCTTCTTGATCAATTCCTTCTAATATATTATTCTCTATTTTCTGTACACTGTTTTGAGTATTGCCGCAAACATCACTTTCAACATTTTCTTCATTTGACAATGCATCATTATCTTCAATACCCAAAAATTCTTTCATTAAATATAGAATATGGTCTACTTTGTTTTTCACAACCTTCTTATCTTTAGTGCTTTTGTTTTCATCGAGTTCTTCCCAAGTAACGCCATTCACTTCTTTGTTTCTCATGCTCTCAAAAGCATTTAAAAATTCTCCAAAATTCTTATCATCTAAGCCAAGCTTATCAAATTTATCAAATGCCATTATCCATACCACTGTATCTTTTAATGTGAATAAATCTGCTACTTTTCTATTTTCAAGTTTATCTGAATATGGAGCAATCCTGTTAAAATACTGTTCAATTTGTTGATATTCTTCCATTGTAGAATTGAAGTTCAAATAATCACATATTTTCTTAGGAGCTTTTTTCCAATTATCAAAATGATACACGCCCATAACACATTCTGAAATAACTCTTTCCCATATTCCGTCATTCTTTTGTTTTTCTGTTAAAATTGTACCGTCTTTCAAAAATTCATTGGTATTTTTTATTTTTCTTATTTCTTTTGCAAAATTTCCTACATACGTAAGGGCTTTCTGTGAAGCATTCATTGCAATGTGATTATTATAAATGTTAACAAGTGTGGGTAAATCTCCTTGTTCACAATTTTGATAAATTGTTACCGCTAACTGACCTTTGTTCAACTGTCGTTTTAATTCCGTTGGAAGGTCTTCATATGTTTTACCTCTCAAATCATATTCGACTGTTTCCCATATAATATCACCATATTGATTTTTTACCACTTTACCTTCTTCATTGAGTTTCTTCCTATTATATCTGACTATAGGCTCACGAATTTCATTAGTAACTTTATATTCACCATATCTAAATCTTCTCAAGGCTTCTGTTCTGTGACCACCATCTACAATATATGTAGACTTTATACCGGATTCAGACTTTGTTTCAGCAAGAATTAAATTTGGAATAAAAACTATTCCACTGACAGCCGACCATATTAGTCCGTTTAAAGCCTCTTTTGTCCACGACCAACCACGTTGTACCGTTGGTTCAGGCTGTATTATTTGTGTATGTACATCGTCCATATATTGTTCTACCGACCATCTTTCAATTCTATATCCATCCATGTTATTTTACCTCCTAATAAGCATTCGTATTTTTCTTTTATTTTTTTCATCTTTAATAGCCATAATGCTATCTTTGTATAAAAAATCATCAATATTTAACATATCAATAATTTCTTCTTTTTTATATCCATCTGCTAAATGAATAAGAATTTTTCTTTGAACTTTTGATAGCCCATTTAGATATTCCTCCATTTGCGGAGATAATTCTTCCTCATCATTATTATTCTCCACACATGCTATCTTTTCTGCTAAGTCAATTCCGTCTTCCGTTTTCACATCTAATGACACATTGGGAATTGAAATAGTTTGTCCTCGTTCATTCTTCTTTAAATTACCACGTTCATCAGTTTCAAGATTACACCTTTTCCAACGATGCCTATCTCGCAACCAATCTTGAAACGAACGTTTGATATTGCCAATAAGAAATGTCTTGAATGAACAATTGCGTTCTTGATTAAAATTTTCAACACTTTCCAATACAACATTCATCGCATCGGAATATAAATCATCATATTCTGACAACGGAACATTCATTAATCGAATAATCGGATCGCAAATTTCTCTCAATTGTTTCATTTTATTACCACAATATTGACTTATTAAACCTTCTTTTTCTTTATCGTTCACTCTATACACTCCTTGTCTCAAATTCTATGATTATTCTCCACTAATCATCTTGCAGTTTACATGCCAACACTATACCAATGCCGACACCTGTTAT
>ERZ773103.421-NODE-421-length-47308-cov-10.897298_pt1 | contig 47308 bp, 43 predicted proteins | sample MGYA00511118_ERZ773103 | MGnify/ENA primary metagenome ERZ773103 (study PRJEB29015, sample SAMEA2737821) | human gut metagenome | biome: human gut; feature: human-associated habitat; material: faeces | place: China | collected 2012 ... | reverse complement strand
CTCAAACATTGCACGGATAGCGGAACTATTTGCCACCATATTTTTCATCTTATCTGCTATCATATCCTTCTCCTTCTTTCCGGAAATATCAGATTTCCTTTTCTGTCACTGTACCCTTTTCTACCATAAATACCGGTCGATAAGAAAGTTTTGCCTTTCTAAGGCCTTCTGAACCCGTATCTTCTTCTCTGTTCACATATAGATAATCCCTACACTCATGCTCTACAAACTGCTGATTGATCATCGTATATGCTCCCTCAATATCTGCAAATGCTTTCTCGAAATGTACCACAAACGTATCTTCACAGACCGGCTCTCCAATGGTAAATGCTACCACTTCACCGTCCACTCGTAATACACCACCGGTTAATTCCAGTTCTTCAAACAAACGAAGTGCGTTCTGTGCTACACATAGCTCGCTTCGCTTTTCCGGATCATCATCACAGTGATTCTCTGTGCGCCAGCGAAACTGCATCTGAAAACAGTCCTCCAGATTCTCTTTTGACATCGACTCATAACTCCAACGATCCTCATACAACTTTTTGAATTTATTGATATGATTTCTTTTTGCATGAAGTTTTTTTCCAGACAAATTTGCAAGTTTCTCAGACTCATATACATAATCCGCATCATCGCGCATGTATTCAATCTGAAATCTCCCCGGATAAAAACTCTCCAGCTGTTCAAAATTATCCGGTGTCACATTATACATCGAAAACGGGTAATTCCGTTCTCTGCTGTATTCCATCATAACATCCAGTGCACGCCTTACTGCCTCCGGCTCTCCGGCGGGATAAGCAAAGGATAATTGTTCTTCATCCTGACTTTTAAATACCAGTGCGCCCTCTACGATCGCCCAGGTCACCGGATACTGTCTGGACCACAAATATACATTTGCAAATGTCCTCTCACAACTTCTGCTGGTATGATGATTAAAATAATGGCCGATCGTCTCTTTATCTTCCAATTCAGCCCTCTTAAATTCTATCTCTATCATGCTCTCTTTCTCCTGTATCTTCTGATCAGAGCTCGAACGAGCAGAATCACCAACAGTATTATTATAATGATTACTGCATACAATATCAATGCTATCTTATTTGGATGCTCTAACAATCCTATAATATTGCCACTTTTGGTATCTACTTTTCTTGCAGTCGCATTTTCATAATAAGAAGGAATCTGCGAAATGCCCTCTTCATTTTTATCAAATGACTGAAGATAAGTCGCAAGTGCACTCCACTCTTTTACTTCTGCTCCATTCTGGTCATGAATGATATATTTTTCAAAATCTTCGATCTCATTTCCATTTTCATCTTTAGGAGTAATCTTTAAGATTCCCTTAGATGTATCTTCTACTGCACCTAACATCTGTGCAGAATATAATCCAGATACCACGCGGTACAGTTTATCATCTTCTATCTGACTTACTTCCGGATTCTCTGTATAAGGTATGTTATCTACCAGTCCTGTCTCCGTCACTTTATTCAGGATCATACGTTTCGAATTGTATGTCCAGTACATTCCGCTCGGATACAACTGTGCTGTAGTCATGATCGGCGATACTGACGCATCGATCTCCGCCACCGTCTTTAATTCTTTTCCCGTAAGATATACACTGACAAGTGGATATCCAGCCACTCTGTCTGCCCCAATTCCAAGTGAACTTACATTAAATACATCCGACACTGTAAGTTTTCCTTTCTGGAAAGTATCTCTCACCGTTCCGGATGGTTCTAGTGCTACATCGACCTTCTTATAATCATCGCCTTCTGCCTGCTTAACCGCATAGACAAAAGAATCCGCGATAATATTTCCCAGAGAATCATCTCTATGCTTCACTGCAAACTGATCCATCTGTGTAAAGTCCACATCATTCTCAGCGATCACCTGATCAAAGGTATATCCAAATTGTTTCAAATACTCCTCATTGACCTTCTCTTTATACACGTCTAATTTCTGAAGTGCACCTGCATCTTCTTTTGTATGTTCATCAATATGATTCAACTTATAGGTATCCAGATTCCAACGTCCGTCTTCTTTTCTGGTCATCTCTAATTCACCCAGATATTCACTGTAACATCCGGCAGATACCACATACGTGTCACCATACTGGATAGGTTCATCTAGTTTTGTATGCGTGTGTGCACTTATGATCACATCTATGTCCGGAACCTTCTGTGCCAGGATCTCATCCTCAGATTTTGACGCATCTTCATTCGTTCCACTGTGCGACAGGCATACGATCATATCTACATTCTCTTTTTTCAGTTCTTCTACTACTTTCTTAGAAGTCTCAACAATATCGTCAAATACAAGTCCACTCTCCGGTGCACATGCAGCGGCATCCTCACCAAGCACACCGTAGACACCAATACGGACTCCGCCATGTTCTACGATCGTGTATGGAGTACTGCCATAGTCATCTAACGCCTGTCTGATCAGCTTATTATCATCCGATGTATTCTTCTCCCAATCAATGTTCGCGATCACAAATGCCGGTAGTGTCACACTTGTATCCTTCTTAGCATTCTCAAGTGCAGCATGGAACATATTGCTGATCCCTTCGCTTCGATAATCAAATTCATGGTTACCAAATGTCGTCGCATCATATCCTAAATAGCCAAGCATCGTAAGCTCTGCCGCATCTGTCTCATAAATTGTCTGATAAAGGGTTCCCATCGAGAAATCTCCGCCATCAAATAAAAATGTTGCCGGATTCTCTGACTTCTTCTGATCTGTCAGAGTCTTCACTCTGGCAAGTCCACCAACCCAGGTTGTCTCTCCACTCTCTGAATCCTTTCCCTTATAAGAATCCAGATGTGAATGTACATCATGGGTAAAAAGAACCGTTACCTGATCTGACTGATCCGTCTTATTCTCGGCCTCTGATACTATAGAATTTACACATAACGTGCAAAGCATGATTATGATCAGCATTGCTGATTTTATCCGTTTTCTCATCATTTATTCTCCCCAATTTTCTTAATTCTTTTCATTTTATCTCACAGATACCCTCTTGTCAAAACAAAATCACCGGAAGTGCCAAGGCACCTTCCGGGATTTCTTAGTATTCTCTATTCTTTTACCAGATACTATACATCTGATTTACAGTATCTGTATTGATTGCATGTGCATTATTTAAGAAAATAACATCCTTAATCTTCTGTTCCTTGATAAAATCCGTCAAACCTCCACCATAATATCTATAATCAATCACATATACATCATGGTAGCTGTTCACTAAGAATGGAACAAATGCATTTGCATAAGACTCCTTTATCACAACACAGGAAGATTTGTCTTTTACATTTGGATTCTCAATCTTCTCATATGGTTCATCCCCCATAATGAAACACAAGTATTTATTCTCCTGGTCGAAATCATTTGCATCAGAAATAACTTCGCCGGTCTGCTCCTGACCGTTGTAATCAGTGTAATCCAATGTATTTACTTCCGGTTCATATGCCACAACCGTATCCGGATTGTTCAAAAGCACCTCTGACTGATTACTGTAGGAATAAAAACTTCCCACAAATCCTTTGTACTCATGTTTCGTATAATCATCCAGTGAGTCTGCTTTTTTATCTTTTGCCTCCATCAACTTCTTATACGCATAATATGCGCCATCTGCCGTCCAGTGATGGTCCGTCTTAAAATAAAGATACTCGCTGTTATGTTTCTTCAGGGTATCTAACACCGGAACATACGTAACTCCATCATCCAGATTCTTCTCAATATAGGCAAATGCATCTTCCTGGCTACTGGATCCTACCTTTTTCTGCATCGTCTCATCCAAATTTACCGCTATACTAGTCGGTGCCAATATATCATAGACTTTCGATGTTCCTTTTAAATCTTTCGCCACCTCATTGACCATCGCACAGTAGTTGGTAGCCCCCTGTGCATCAAATCCGTATAATTCAAAACCTCTGTCGTCTGCAATGTAGATAGTTCCTGCCTGTTCCGGTTTTACATGAAGTTCTGCATTATCGCCCTTTTCTTCTTCACTGTCCTTAGACTTTGTGCTGGATTTTTTCTTTGAGCTCTTGTCCAAAGTCGACTTCATCTCTCCATCCACCGGAACATCGTCTGCCACAACAGCTCCTCCATGGATTTCTTCTGCATTCATACCATAGAACCTTTGAAGTTTTGAATTCATTGACATAAACTGCTCTCGAAACGGGAAACTATCCGCATACCATGTGCTGATCTGATCTGTAAATTCTCCATTCATCAACGTCTTCACCGTCGGTTTGGGAAATTTTGTAAGTTCTCTCTTTTCTATCGCAGATTCCTTCGGTCTCAGCGGAATCAACAAGCCCAACAAGCCAACCACGATCAACACGATCAAAAACGTCCGGATCGTATATTTTCGAAATTTATTATGTATACGCTTTTTTTCCATTTTGGAATTCGATTCATTCATCTTCTACATCTCCCCTCTAAAATTGGAAATACAAGAACGGATTGTAACTGTTTCCGATCAGTGCCATAAACGACAACGCCAACAAGATAATCGGTGCCACCATCTCATATACATAAGTTATATATGGGATTTTGCATATTCTGTTTACCAATCCTCTAAAGAACATTCCAATATATTTAATCAACGGTGTCGATGCAATAATACAGAATATTAACAGGAATATATTATTCTTGATCATAATGGAGGTTGACATATCCATAAATCCATTCCCATTCAGTCCCAACATTCCCTTTAAGGATGCACCAAGACTTACTACGGATTCCTGTCTGAATAAAGCCCATCCAAAATACACTACAACCATCGCATATGCATGTCCTACAATACCCGGAAGCGTCTTTAATTTCTGTAACCATCCACGATTCTCTATGCAGATAAATACAAAGAAATATAAGCCCCAGAAAATATAGTTCCAACTTGCTCCATGCCAGAATCCCGTAAGTGCCCATACGATAAACAAATTGATCGTACGTCTTTTTGGTCCCTTACGATTACCACCGAGAGGAATATATACATAATCTCTAAAAAATGTACTCAGAGAAATATGCCAGCGATTCCAGAAATCTTTAATGGAAGCAGCAATGTATGGATAATTAAAGTTCTCATTATAATGAAAACCGATCATCCATCCCATACCGATCGCCATATCTGAATATGCTGAAAAATCCAGATAGATCTGAAGCATATAGAATAAGAGGCCGATCCACAATCCACCGGCAGGAACTGCCAGTATTTCTTTATGCCCCGTCGGAAACAACGTATCTGCTACCGCTGCACAGCTATTCGCAAGAATCGCCTTCTTCGCAAGACCAATGGTAAATCGCATAATACCCTTACTAAATTCATCGATACGCACTTTACGATGTTCTATCTCATCCGCAACCAGCTGATATCTGACGATCGGACCGGCAATACACTGATGAAATAATGCCGCATATAAAAGCAGGTGCCAATACTTGCGCTGTGCAGCAACCTCACCTCTATATACATCAATCACATAAGAGAGCAACTGGAATGTATAAAATGAAATACCTACCGGCAATACAATCTTCGTAGCTTCCGACGGAAGTCCGATCAGCGAACTTGTAATACCCGTAAAGAAATTCAAGTATTTAAAAATTCCCAAAAGCACGATCAAAAGCACGCATGCTAAAACCATATAACGTTTTTTTAATTGCCTGTGCTTGCTCTGTTCAATTTTAATCGCACAAAACCAGGAAATAAACACCATTCCCAAAAGAAGGATCAGATACTTCGGACCTGCCCACGAATAAAAGATCAAAGAAAATATCAGCATTACTTTGTTCTTTTTCTCGATTCCGTCTACATAATTATAGACAAGCAGATTGAGCACTAAAAAGAAAAATACAAAAAACAAACTCGAAAAAACCATTTCTACAAATTCCACTCCATATTTATTAATTTTTACTTACTTCGACACTTTTCCATTAATGATTATATATACAACTGCTATTTATTGTCAATAAAAAGGATGAGCCTGACACTCTTTTTTCTTCCGGCTCATCCTTTTCATTTCTATCTGCTATTTTCCATCTTAGTCTTCATTCATAGAAGCTAATTTTGCAGCCTGGTCTGCCGCAATACATGCATCCAGTATCTCCTGGATATCACCATTCATGATCTTATCCAGTTTATATAAGGTAAGACCAATTCTGTGGTCTGTAACTCTTCCCTGTGGGAAGTTATAAGTACGGATCTTCTCAGAACGATCTCCGGTTCCGATCTGGCTCTTTCTTGCCTCTGCCTCCGCATCATGCTGCTTCTGACATTCCAGATCATACAGTTTTGCACGCAATAAAGCAAACGCTTTATCTTTATTCTGAAGCTGTGATTTCTCTGTCTGGCTGTAGATCACGATCCCTGTAGGGTAATGTGTCAGACGTACTGCAGAGTCCGTAGTATTGACACACTGTCCACCATTACCGGAAGCACGCATAACATCGATACGGATATCTTTCTCATCGATATGCACATCTACGTCCTCCGCCTCAGGCATAACAGCTACTGTAATTGTAGATGTATGGATACGTCCACCTGACTCCGTCTCCGGAACTCTCTGTACACGATGAACACCGGATTCATATTTCATTACAGAATATGCTCCCTGTCCGTCGATCATAAATGTAACATTCTTCATTCCACCGATACCGATTTCTTCACACTCTACCAGTTCCACTTTCCATCTGCGGCTCTCTGCATAATGTACATACATACGGTAAATCTCTGCCGCAAATAATGCAGCCTCATCTCCACCGGCACCTGCACGGATCTCAACAACAACGTTCTTATCATCATTCGGATCTTTTGGAAGAAGTAAAATCTTTAATTCCTTTTCTAATTCTTCTACTCTCGCCTTAGATTCATTCATTTCTTCTTTTGCCAGCTCACGCATCTCATCATCAGACTCTTCTTCCAGAATCTCAAGACTATCCGCAATGTTCTGCTTGCATGTTCTGTATTCTTTGTAAGCTTCTGCGATCGGAGTCAGTTCTGCCTGCTCCTTCATCAACTTACGAAAACGATTCTGATCATTTGCAACATCCGGTTCCTGAAGTTCATTCAAGATCTCATCCAGACGAATTACTATATCTTCTAATTTATCAAACATCTTTTTACCTCCTGATTAGTGAATCTATCTCAACTTTGTATCTCTATTTTCTATCATAATACAGACTATCTTTTATAATAACCTTCCAGACACCACCCGGTCAAGTCCTGCAAGGTCCTTTTTTACAATAATCTGTTCAAATCCTGCCGCTTCCATCAATTGACTTACCGCTTCTGCCTGATCATAACCAATCTCAAACAGTAACCATCCCTGTGGTTTTAAATACTTCTTCGCATCTTCTATGATCTTTCGATAGAAAAACAGACCATCTTCCTTGCCATCCAGTGCAATGTACGGGTCATGAAGCCGCACCTCTTCTTCCAGACCTTCAATAACAGAAGTCTGGATATATGGAGGATTCGATACAATCACATCATACATCTCTTCTCCGGAAATATTTTCAAACAGATCACTCTGTAAAAATGTCGCGTCTACACCTAATCGTTCTCTGTTTTTCTCTGCTACTTTTAAGGCATCCCCAGAGATATCCGCACCTGTTCCTTCCAGGTCTGATATATAATATCTCTCCTTTTCCATCTTCAAAATACTGAGCAAAATGCAGCCGGAACCTGTACACATATCCAGAATCCTCATCCCCGGTCGGATAACTTTCATTGCTTCTTCTACCAGAACTTCCGTATCCTGTCTCGGGATCAGCACATGCTCATTTACCAGAAAAGAATATCCCATAAACTCCTGCTCCCCGGTAATATGCTGTAACGGAATACGTCCGGACCGCTTTTCTATATATTCCATGTATTTTTGTGCACTCTCCGGCGAAACTTCTCTCTCTGGATCTGCGTAATACATTGCTTTGCTGATTCCGGTAACATATTCCAACAGATACCAGGCATCTAAAACGGCGTCACCGATTCCTGCATCCTTAAGTTTCTTCGCACCCTCTTTATATAGTTGTGTCAGTGTTAAAGTTTTCTGCTTCATATGCTCTCCAATCAAACACTGCTTCCACAGCTTTAATTCCAACTTCGATCATACTGTCATCTGGTTCTTTTGTCGTCAACTTCTGAATCGCTAATCCAGGTTTGCTCAAAAGATTGATCACCGGATTTTCGCTTCTTCCTGCCAGTTTTAATATCTCATAAGAAATGCCTGCGATCACCGGAATCAAAGCAATTCTCACAACAACTCTCATCAGTGGTGTCTCCACCCGGATCAACATCAGCAAAATGATACTGATTGCCAGTACAAAAAATAAGAAACTGGTTCCACAGCGCTTATGCTGTCTGGAACTGATCCTTACATTCTCCACAGTCAGCGGAAGCCCATGTTCAATACAGTTGATACACTTATGCTCAGCTCCATGATACATAAATGTTCTCTGGATATCTTCCATGCGGGAGATTAAAAGCACATACAAAATAAAAATAGCGATTCGTATAAATCCTTCGATAATTGTTCTCACGTGGTACGATGACACAACCGGTTTCATTAACGCAGACAAAAAATATGGTAATATCATAAATATTGCCACTGCAAGCACAACGGAAAATGCAACTGTCGCTCCCATAATGGCATTTTCCTTTTTCTGACGCTTTTCTTCTTCCTCTTTTGTCAACTCTTCTTTTGTCTCTTCCTCTTCAAAAAACTGAGAAGAAAACATCAATGTCTTTACTCCCAGCACCAGCGAATCGATAAAATTAAAGATTCCTCTGATAAACGGGATTCTGGTCAACGCCTTCGCACCTCCCACACAACTGTGAAAAGTATCTTTCTCGACAACGATCTCCCCATCTGGTTTGCGAATCGCCACTGCATAGACATCTTTATTTTTCATCATGATACCTTCCAAGACCGCTTGGCCGCCAATATTTGATGACTTCATATAATCTCCTTTATAATGAAAATGGGTTGAGATTCGAAAACCTCAACCCGTTACTTGCATGTCTTATTTACTCAAACCGTATTTCTTGTTGAACTTATCTACACGACCACGAGCCTGAGTAGCTTTCTGCTGTCCTGTATAGAATGGATGACATTTAGAACAGATTTCTACGTGGATTTCTTCACTTGTAGATCCTGTTACGAATGTATTTCCACAGTTACAAGTTACAGTTGCCTGATAATAATTTGGATGTATTCCTTCTTTCATGATTTTCACCTCTTCTTTATTTTTTGACACGCACTTAATGTGCAGTAAATTTCTTTTATTTACACAGCTCGTTCATTGTAACACAAGAATCAAATTTTGTCTAGATAAATTTTGTCTTTTTTACCATTTGTATTAATTCTTCATTATTCCGCGTTCTTGAGAACATATTCAGTATGTTATCTACCGCCTCTTCCGGACGCAGTCCGTTCAGTGCTCTTCTCATACTTTCAACAGCTTCCTGTTCCTCTTTTGAAAGCAGAAGATCTTCTCTTCTTGTTCCTGATTTTAAGATATCAATAGCAGGAAACATTCTTTTTTCGGAAAGCTTGCGGTCCAATACCAGTTCCATATTACCGGTTCCTTTAAATTCTTCATATACAACATCGTCCATCTTGCTTCCCGTATCCACAAGTGCCGTTGCCAGTATTGTAAGACTTCCGCCTTCTCTCATATTTCTCGCCGCACCAAAGAAACGCTTCGGCATGTGAAGTGCTGCAGGATCAAGTCCTCCGGATAATGTTCTTCCTGACGGAGGTACTGTAAGGTTATAAGCTCTTGCCAGTCTTGTAATACTGTCAATCAGGATCATGACATCTTTTTTGTGCTCTACCAGTCGTTTGGCCCGTTCGATCACCATCTCTGATACACGCTTATGGTGCTCAGGAAGCTCATCAAACGTAGAATAGATCACTTCTACATTCGGTCCCTCTATTGATTCACGGATATCCGTTACTTCTTCCGGACGCTCATCGATCAGAAGAATCAAAAGATGTACTTCCGGATTATTCTTTTGTACGGATAATGCAACCTGCTTTAATAAGGTTGTCTTTCCTGCTTTCGGTGGTGAGACGATCATACCTCTCTGTCCTTTTCCGATCGGAGACATCAAATCCATAATGCGCATTGCAGTACTTGTCTTTCCACATTCCAGACTCAGTCTTTCATTCGGAAAGATTGGTGTCATATCTTCAAAATTTTTTCTGTGCATAGCCTTCATAGGATCCATCTCATTGATCTTTGAAAGATATAAAAGTGCACTGAATTTTTCCTGCTGTGTTTTGATTCTTGTATTTCCTTCCAGTATATCTCCTGTTTTCAGATTAAATCTTCGGATCTGAGACGGAGATACATAAACATCGTTTTCCCCCGGCAGATAATTAGCACTTCGGATAAATCCATAACCATCCTGCATAACTTCAAGAATCCCATGTGCCGTAATTCCACTGTCCAGCTTATCTATATCATGTACTTCTTTATCTCCTGTATTAGCAGATAATTCTTTCACGGTTTCTCGTGCCGATTTCTTTTCTTTTTCATCTTCTTCCAGCATACGCTCTATCAGTTCTGCCTTTTTCATGGTGGAAATTCCCTTTAATCCTCTTGCTTTAGCGAGATCTTTTAACGTCGCCAGCGGAAGAGATTCATATTTTTCTCTCATCATATTAGTCCTTTCACATCAAACTGCTTTCATTCTAGTTTCTTCATTTATTAAGTAGCATCTCTTACTTTACTGGAAAATCACGTCAGAAATGACGATACTATTTGAAACATGGAGATATTATACTACATCTTTATTCTTTTTTAAAGTTCTTTTTCATAACGGTATATCTATTCTACCCAATTCCTCTTTTGTGCGTATATTGACTTGAACTTCTATGAATGATATGATTAAACAAACTTATGAAAAGGTGGTATCCATAAAATGACGAATAGTGAAAAAGCCCTGAAAATGCACGAAGAATGGCATGGAAAGATTGAAACTTGTGCAAAATCCCACGTAAATTCACGTGAAGATCTTGCAATTGCCTATACCCCTGGTGTTGCAGAACCTTGTAAGGTAATCGCAAAAGATCCCGAGGCTGCCTATACTTATACTATGAAATCCAATACTGTAGCTGTTGTTTCTGACGGAAGTGCCGTACTCGGTCTTGGTAATATCGGTGCTCTTGCGGCAATGCCCGTTATGGAAGGAAAGGCTGTTCTTTTTAAAGAATTCGGTGGTGTCAACGCTGTACCGATCTGTCTTGACACACAGGATACTGAAGAGATCATCAAAACAGTTGTAAATATCGCCCCTGCTTTCGGAGGGATCAATCTGGAAGACATCAGTGCTCCAAGATGCTTTGAAATCGAAGAACGACTGAAAGAACTGCTGGATATTCCTGTATTTCATGATGACCAGCACGGAACTGCTATCGTAGTTCTTGCCGGAATCATTAATGCTATGAAAGTAACCGGAAAAGATAAGGAATCTTCCAAAGTTGTCGTAAATGGTGCCGGTTCTGCCGGAGTTGCCATTACCAAACTGCTCCTGACCTACGGCTTTAAACATGTCACCATGTGCGACATAAATGGAATTCTCGGAAAAGATTCCAAAGACCTCAACTGGATGCAGGAGAAGATGGTTGAAGTAACCAACCTGGAACAGAAAACCGGTAAACTCGCCGATGCATTAAAAGGCGCTGATATTTTTGTCGGCGTATCGGCTCCGAATATTGTTACACCGGAAATGGTTGCTTCTATGAACAAAGATGCCATCTTATTTGCCATGGCCAATCCGGTACCTGAGATCATGCCGGATATTGCAAAAGCTGCGGGCGCTAAAGTAGTAGGAACCGGCCGTTCCGACTTCCCGAACCAGGTAAATAACGTGGTTGCTTTCCCTGGTATCTTCAAAGGTGCTCTCGAGGGACGTGCTACTGCCATCACCGAAGATATGAAACTGGCTACTGCAAAAGCAATCGCAGGTCTTGTTCCTGATGAAGAGCTGAATGAAAATAATATTCTTCCTGAAGCATTTGACCCACGTGTTGCAGATGTTGTAAGCCGTGCTGTAAAGGAACTGATCTGATATGACCGTACACTGGGGAGAAAAAAGATACTATTCTCTGGATTATTATCTGAAAAAGACTTATGGTGAAAAGCTCTATAAGATATCTCTCGACGGCGGCATGACATGTCCAAACAGGGATGGTACCCTCGGAACCCACGGTTGCATTTTCTGCAGCCGTGGAGGTTCCGGCGATTTTGCCGCCAGTCGTACTCTGTCTGTCACAGAGCAGATTGAAGCCGGGAAGCAGCAGTCTGCAAAAAAATATACCGGATCATCTTACATTGCTTATTTTCAGGCATATACCAACACTTATGCTTCTTTAGAATATCTGGAAACATTATATATGGAAGCAATTACACATCCTGATATCCGGATTCTTTCCATAGCTACCAGACCGGATTGTCTAAGCGAAAAGATTCTGGATCTCCTGGAAAATTTAAACCGGATCAAACCAGTCTGGGTTGAACTTGGTCTTCAGACTATTCATGAAGAAAGCGCCCGATATATCCGCAGAGGTTATAAGCTTCCGGTATTTGAAAATGCAGTATCCGAGCTTCGAAAGCGTGGAATCGATGTTATTGTCCATACAATCCTGTGTCTTCCAAATGAAACCGAACAGGATATACTCAAGACCATAGAATACCTGAACCACCAGGATATTCAGGGCATCAAACTGCAGCTTTTACATGTATTAAAAGATACCGATCTGGCCGACATCTACCTGGCCTCTCCATTCTACATTCCCACACCGGAAGAATACTACCAGCTTCTCGGGATGTGTATCAGCCACTTAAGACCAGACATCGTTATCCACCGATTAACCGGAGACGGACCAAAAAATCTTTTGATCGCCCCTTTATGGACCTGTAACAAAAGACAAGTTCTGAATCAGTTCCAGTCTTACTTAAAAACACATGACATCTGGCAGGGAAAGGAGTGTTAACCTTGGCCAAATCTTTTACGTTATATAAATTGATCATTTTGTATATGTTGAACGAAGTTGATTTTCCTCTTACCAATTCCCAGATATCAGAATTTATTCTGGATGAAGGATATACAACCTACTTTAAATTACAGCAGGCTTTATCCGAACTTCTGGAATCAGGATTTATTCGTGAAGAATCTACTCATCACCGTACATTTTACCATCTTACGGAAGACGGAGCAGAGACCATCCATTATTTTACAAACGATATCTCTCCTGCAATCCAGCATGATATCGACGAATTTTTAAAAGAGAAACATTACGAATTAAAAAATGAGATGTCCGTAAAAGCGGACTATTTCGAGAATTCCAACATGGAATATTCTGTACGCTGTCAGGTCATCGAACAGGGTCTTCCTCTGATCGACCTCACCGTAACAGCCCCGACAGAATCCGAAGCTGCAACCATTGCAAACAACTGGCAGAAACGGAACCAGGAGATTTATGCGTTAGTAATGGCGAAGTTGTTGTAGTAATTATTTTGGTGACTTACCCCAGACCTGAATAAAAGGATAGAAGCCATTTCTGTGCTGATTCAATCATGGAGAAACTCTAGAGCAACAAACCATGACCTCATATGCACAGAAATGGCTTCTATCCTTTTATTCAGTTACGTTTTTGTATGCCATAATAATTATATAATGGAACCTTAACCGTTGTGATATCTTGATTGGAACAATTTAAAATAGAAACTCGCTCATGACATAGTTGCTGACATCGATTCCTTTTTCTGTTAACCGGATGTATTCGCCGGTGTCTTCAAGCAGCTGCTTTTGGTACATATCGATCAGTACTTTTCCATATGCATTTTCAATACTTCTTCCGAAAGTCTGCCTGAAGTCAGTCTTGGATACTCCTTCGATTTTTCTGAGCCCCAGAAACATATATTCTTCCATCTGATTCTGCAAACTAAGAACTTCGATCTCACCGCCTTCTACGAATCGTTGGTTATTGATAAGAGATGCCGCACCGGTTCCGATTCCCAGATATTCTGTGCGGTTCCAGTATCCAAGGTTATGCCGGCATTCATATCCTTCTTTGGCATAATTAGATATCTCATATCTGTGATAGCCGTAACTCCACAAAATATTTTTTGTAAACTGATACATCATCCGTTCCGTATCTTCATCCGGAAGTTCTCTTCTTCTTCTCGCCTCAGCGCGTTCACCCTCTCCATACTTTTCATAGAACGGCGTTCCTTCTTCGATGATCAGACTGTATGCGGAGATATGTTCCGGACCAAGTTCTGCCACTTTTTTTAATGTATCTTCCCATCCTCCCAATGTCTGAAATGGAATTCCCGACATCAGATCTACATTGATATTCTGAAATCCCACTTCTCTTGCAAGCGTATAGGTATCCAGGAAGTCTTTATATGTATGAATTCTTCCGAGCATCTTTAATTCCTGATCATCCGTTGACTGTAATCCGATACTCAGACGATTAATCCCGACATTCCGATATGCCATCAATTTCAACTTATCTACTGTCCCCGGGTTCACTTCTACCGTGATCTCCGCGTCCGAATCAATTGGAAATGTAGCACGTATCGCATCGAAGATACTCCTCATCTGCTGAGTTTCTAATATGGACGGTGTACCGCCTCCTATAAAAATACTGCTTACATGGTACATACCGGCAAGATCATAATAAGAACGGATCTTCTGGCACAAGCCCATGACATACTCCTGTCTCGCTTCAGGTGTTGCAGGCGCAGACAGGAAATCACAGTACCGACATTTTTTTACACAAAATGGAATATGGATATATAACTCTAATGGTCTCATTATTTATCATCCAGCTTCAATACACTCATAAATGCTTTCTGCGGAATCTCTACGTTGCCCACCTGACGCATACGTTTCTTTCCTTCTTTCTGTTTTTCCAGAAGCTTTCTCTTACGGCTGATATCTCCACCATAACATTTTGCCAGCACGTCTTTACGCATCGCACGAACTGTTTCACGCGCGATGATCTTACTTCCGATTGCTGCCTGGATTGGAATCTCGAATAACTGTCTCGGGATCTCTTCTTTTAACTTCTCGCACATCTTTCTTCCGCGTTCGTATGCAGTATCTGCATGAATGATAAATGACAATGCATCGACTTCTTCTTTATTGATCAGGATATCCAGTTTGACAAGTTCTGACTTCACATAACCGGCCATCTCATAGTCAAACGAAGCATATCCTCTTGATCTTGATTTTAATGCATCAAAGAAATCATAAATGATTTCATTAAGCGGGAGCTGATAATGTAATACTGCACGTGTCTCTTCAATATACTCCATACCTTCATATACGCCTCGACGTTCCTGGCACAGATCCATGATCGCACCGATAAACTCCGATGTCACCATGATCTCTGCTTTTACCATTGGCTCTTCCATATATTCGATCTCTGAAGGATCCGGAAGGTTCGATGGATTCGTAAGCTCTATCACATCTCCATTTGTCTTGTGTACTTTATAGATAACCCCCGGCGCAGTTGTTACCAGATCCAGATTATATTCTCTTTCCAGACGTTCCTGAATGATCTCCAGATGCAGAAGTCCAAGGAATCCACAGCGGAATCCGAATCCCAGTGCAATTGAAGTCTCAGGTTCGAACTGCAGTGATGCATCATTTAACTGTAATTTCTCCAACGCATCCCTGAGATCCGGGTATTTTGCGCCATCTGCCGGATATAATCCACAGTAAACCATTGGATTTACTTTCTTATATCCCGGAAGCGGTTCTGCACATGGATGTGCCGCATTGGTTACCGTATCACCCACGCGGGTATCCTTTACGTTCTTAAGACTTGCCGTAATATAGCCTACCATTCCGGCACTCAGTTCCTCACACGGAATAAACTGTCCGGCCCCAAAATAACCAACTTCTACTACTTCTGCCTTAGCTCCTGTCGCCATCATAAGGATCGGTGTTCCTTTTTTTACAGTTCCTTCTTTGATTCTGCAAAATACGATAACACCTTTATACGCATCATATAAAGAATCAAAGATCAACGCCTGAAGCGGTGCTTTCGGATCTCCGGTTGGTGCCGGTATCTTTGCCACGATTTCTTCCAGCACCTGATCTACATTCAGTCCGGTCTTTGCAGAAATCTGCGGCGCATCCTCTGCCTCTATTCCGATCACATCCTCAATCTCTTCAATCACACGTTCCGGATCGGCACTTGGAAGATCGATCTTATTTAATACCGGTACTACATCCAGATCATGATCCAGCGCAAGGTATACATTGGCAAGCGTCTGTGCTTCTACCCCCTGTGCGGCATCCACTACCAGAATTGCCCCGTCACAAGCTGCAAGGCTTCGGGATACTTCATAGTTAAAGTCTACATGCCCCGGCGTATCGATCAGGTTAAAGATATACTCTTCTCCATCCTTTGCCTTATATACCGTTCTGACTGTCTGGGCTTTGATCGTGATTCCTCGTTCTCTTTCCAGCTCCATATTGTCTAACACCTGGGACTGCATCTCACGACTGGTAAGAAGTCCCGTCATCTCAATGATACGGTCCGCCAGTGTTGATTTACCATGGTCAATATGTGCTATAATACAAAAATTTCGAATTTTACTCTGATCTATTCCTGACACTAATATCTTCTCCTTAATTAAATGTTTATCTTATCAATTCTATCATGCAGCACTGTATTTTACAATGAAAAGTTCCACACTCATCACATCATTCAGGCGTCCCGTCTTTACCATCTCTTCGGTATCTACAGCCTCTTCCAGAATGTTCCTTAACTCTTTCTTTTCAAATGTGCGGCATTGCTGCATATATTTTCCCGCCACAAACGGATGAAGTCCGACTGTCTTTGCGATTGATGATTTATCGTAGCGTTTTCCCACCAGATCTTTCACTTCCAAAAGCAGCTTAAACTGTCTCGTCAGAAGGTATAAGATACGCATCGGCGGTTCTTTTAATGCCAGAAGATCATAATAGTAATCAAGCGCCTTTTTTTGGTTCTTCATTGCAACCGCTTCTACCATATCAAAAATCTTATTTGTAATCTGTGTTGTACAGATTGCTTCTATATCTGATATCTCAATCTCTTCTTTTCCCATACAGTAACAGAAGAGTTTTTCCAGTTCTTTTTCCAGATTCTCCATATCCGTTCCTGTTGTTGACAGAAGATATCTGGCCGTCTGTTCCTTGATCTTGTAGCCTTCTTTTTTTACATTACCTGCAACCCAGTATAATAATGTCTTCTCATCCTGACGCGCCATCTCAACTACGCGTCCTTTACTCTTCACCGCTTTATACATCTTTCCTCGTTTGTCCGCCTCATTTTCCACGAACAAAAAGCATGCCGTATCCGGCATCGTCTTGATATAATCGGCCAGATCCGGTGTTGCATTTTTAAAAAATCCCGAATTTTCTACCACTATCAGACGACGCTTTGCAAAAAACGGCATTGTCTCGGCAAGATCTATGAGTTCACCCGGATTTATCCCTTTGCCTTCATAATATGCATAATTTACCGTATCCCCATCCGGAAATATTGCCTTGGTTATCCGGTCTCTGTATTGCTTTTTCAGATAAGCCTCTTCCCCATACAGGAGATATACCGGCTTAAAATTTCCTGTTTTTATATCTTCATTTAAACTTTTCATCGGTGTTCTCCTATCTTTTTCACCTCTTAAAAGTATACTGAATTCTCCTTTTAAGTTCAACCGTTTCTCCCATGAATCCGCATACTTTTTTTATTTACAGTTATTCCAAACGCACCGTTTTCCTGTGTAGAATATATTTTCGCGCCACTGTTTTCAAGTCTTTCCAAAGTATCTTTATGTGGATGTCCGTAACGATTCTTCCTCCCTGCCGAAATCCATGCATATCTTGGTTTTACATTTTCCAGAAATGCTTCCGTTGTAGAATTCTTTGATCCATGATGTGCAGTCTTTAATACCTCCCATGAAATCTTCTTTTCCTGTAGATAAGAGAGCGTATCTGTCAGACTTTCTTCTCCTTCTTTTTCCACGTCTCCTGTAAAAAGCATGTCAAATCCCTCGTATTCCAGATGTAGGATCATGGATGCTTCATTTCCGGGATTCATATTCTTTTCTTTGGGCCCCAGACAGGTGAATCTCAACTTTCCTTCTCTGATCTGCGTCCCGTTTTCCATTTCCCAGACCGTCGTTCCATTATCTTCTGCTACACTTATAAGCTCTTCTAACTTTTCATCCCGGTACGCTTCTCCTGTCACAACAAGATTCCGTATTTTTATCCCGACCTGCTGCCTTTTCAGCATTTCTTCAATTCCATTCATATGATCTATGTCTCCATGAGATACGAACACATAATCAATACTTCCTATTCCTCTGTACTTTAAAAACGGTTCTATCCGATATTTCCCGACATTTTTTATATCACTGCTGCCTCCATCGATCAGATAAGTCTTATGCTCCGGTCCCTCCACACAGATACAGTCTCCCTGTCCTACATCCAGCATCGTAACCTCTGCTCCGGTTCTTACCCAGGGGCCCGATATCAATATCAGAAATCCAACCGTATAAAGCGTTATACTTATGATATATTTTTTCCCGTTTCTTTTAAATTTTAATATCAAAATCACTGTCATAAGCACCAGATAATAGATAAAGATTCTTCTCTTATCCGGCCTTCCCGCCACCCATCTTGCCATCGGAAGCTTTATTGTAAAAACGCAGCATTTATCATACACCCATAAGATACATCTGCAGATCCACAAAATCCATTTTCCGGGTATCCACCCGGCCATCTTTATAAATGACCCGATCATTCCACAGGTTAAAACTACCGACATCAGCGGAAGTATTATAAGATTCAGCAGTATACTATACACCGGAATCTCAAAAAAATTATATAAGATCACCGGCCACAATAAAACATTGATTCCCAGGCCTGCACACAGGCTCTTACACCGCATCTCATTTTCAAGCACCGGTATCACCGTACAAACTGCAAAAACAGCTCCAAACGACAACCAAAAGCCACCATCGTACAGATAAAGCGGATGGATCCCGACCGTTAGCACAGCTGAAGCCGCAAGTGCCGTCGGCATATCATAATGTCTACCGGTAATATCCGCACCTATCCGAAATACGAACATCACCCACGCCCGAATCACCGACACGGTCATTCCGATCATCATCACATACAGACACAACAGAATCCCTCCCGTGATTCCACCTGCCTTGTATGAACCTGTCATTCTCCTTGCTATCCGGTATACTCCAAGTCCCGCAAACGATAGATGAAGTCCGGAAATCGCCAGGATATGTCCAATCCCGTTTACCTGATATAATTCTTTCATTTCCTGATCCATACCGCTTTTTTCACCAAGGAGTATTGCCGCAAGTGCTGAACCATCCCGTTCTCCCATCTCGCGTTGCAGCATTTTCTGCCAGTTCATCCGGAATTTTTCAAGTCTGTCTTTTAATTTGTTTCGTTTGTAATCCGTAATCTGTATATCATCCGATCGGACTTTCCCATGGATTCCCTGTTTTTGATAATAAAATTTCTGATCAAAATTTCCCGGATTTCTGGCCTCTTCATAAAATGATACCTTTCCACACACTTTAATCTGGTTTCCTATATGTAATTTTTGGCTGGAATTTGTATAAATGATAATTTTCGATTCTTGAAATTTTTTTGAGTTTGAATAAATAGAATTTTCTTTCAGATAGATCATCCGGCAGTTCTCTTTTTGCTCTTGCCTGTATATTTTGCCGCAAATGGTAATATTATCACCTTCTGCGGCATATCGTTCAATCGGGGAAGGGCGAAGTTCTTTTATGAACCGCTCTCTCCCCCACACAACCATAAAAGCAATGATGCATAGAACCATCAGACACACACTAAGAAGCGGTCTGTTTTTCACATGCTACTCTCCTTCCACAATATTGGGATTTCTGGAAAGAGGTTTTTCCAAATTTATCTTTCCCATATAAGTAATATCTGTTTTTCCGTCAATCAGGATCTGTACTCTGCTGATCGCACTTCCATCTACAATAGAATTCACAATTGCATATACCGGAACTTCCGGATTCATTACATTCGTCGTATCAAGGAATCCGGCGTCCAGATTCACGTAACAGATATGATCTTTTACCGATACACTAAGTACTTTTGTTCCTTCTGGGAGCACTGCTGATTCATTATCCGAATCCGGTCCCTTGATCAGCTGTTCGACCAGTGCTTTTTCTCTGGACACACTGCTACTGTATCTGACATTTACCTTTTCTTTTACAAGACGGGTGCCCTTTTTATTTCCATAATATAAAAGAAATGTCTCATTCTGATAAGCATGCAGACTGGATCCCGTATTCTGTACAAAATCCGATGGCTGCATATATCCTATCTCCTGGCCGTTCTGATCCTCCAGCGGCTCTCCTTCTATCGTAAAGAATACAGCATCTACTCCATCTATCTGTCCAAACGACTGTACCACCGATGCCCGTAGTACAATTTCTTCCGTTACACTCAGTTTTTGATATGCACGATTAAAATCCACTGTCAGATTTTTGGAATGAAGCGACCAGTTCTTTATCTTTACACCTTTCACAAAGGCACTGCGATAATTAATATTATCTGTATTTTTCTGGACTTTCCCTAACACATAATTAATCTGCGCTTTTTTTGTCTTTCCTTTGATTCTTGTGCCCTTCTCAACCAGTGAAACTCCCTCTGAGTCTGTATAGTAAATCCTGGTGCCGCTAACCTTGTCCTCTTTTTTACATCCTGATACTGCTATGATGCAAACAGCTATAAGCAGCAGGATCTTGTAAATTTTTTTCATTTTCATCTTAATCTCCTTCTGCCTAAGATACATAGTTTAACGGAATTCTTACCGTAAAAGTAGTTCCTTCCGATGGCTGACTGAATACTTTGATCGCCCCTCTGTGCATAACCACTGCACTTCTTGCGATTGCCAGACCAAGTCCTGTTCCGCCAATTTCTCTTGAATGGGACTTGTCCACCCGGTAGAATCTCTCAAATATATGTTCCTGTGCTTCAGCAGGTATACCGATTCCCGAATCCGCCACCTCAATATAGCAGTTTTTGTGATCCGCATTTAAAGATACATGCACCCATCCATTTTCCTTATTATACTTGATGGCATTCTCCACCAGATTCGATATTGCCAGAGAGATCTTCATCTCATCTACCTCTGTCGTCACCGGACGAAAACTTTCATAGACCAGTTCGATATTTCTTGTAGCCGCAATCGGACGCAGTCTCTTTAATATCTTTTCTATCAGTTCGTTCATATTTTCTGACTTTATATTCATTGTATTCGCGGTCTTGTCCATCTTGACCAGCGAAAGCAGGTCATTAATAATCTTATTTTCTCTCTCGATTTCTTCCGACATGTCCCCCATAAATTCTTTATAGAGTTCTACCGGTGCATCTTCCTGCAAAAGCAGCGAATCCGCCAGTACTTTCATGGATGTCAGCGGTGTCTTTAACTCATGTGACACATTCGATACGAATTCATTTCTCGAGTCATCCAGAGTCTTCATGCGTCCCGACATCTTATTGAACGCTTCCGATAATTCCATTGTCTCTGTGTACGTATTCTCATGAAGGTAATCATCGTCATAGCCTTCTGTAACCGCAGAAATGGATTCTGTAATGCGTTTAAAAGGTTTTAACATAGCCATTCCCGAAAGCACAGCAATCATAAGAATAACCAGGATCGATGCAAGTGCTACCACATCCGCTTTGTTTCTTAAAATCTCCAGACTGTCCAGGACAGAATCTGTCGGTGCACTGACAAGCAATACTCCTACAATCGAATCATCTTTTCCTAAAATCGGCGCTGTCACTTCTATATATCTGTTTTTCTTATTATACTCGCTGGTTCCTTTTTCTTTGAAACAACGGATCACATTACCCGATACAATAGTTTTTCCTTCATCCATTTCATATGTATCTTCCTGGATCTTAAAATTACCATCGATTACCATTACCCGGCCGCTGTAGATATTAGATAGCTGAACCAGTTCTGTTCTGATCGTCTCTGACGTATCTCCCGTAAGATAGCCCGAACTGCTCAGCTGATTACTGAGAATGGTACATTGATTCTGTATCTCAGCAGTTCGTACCTCCACTGCTCTTTTCTCATAGCTGGTCAGGAACACCCCTCTCATAATCAATACCGGAACAATCCCTGCCAGTGCCACCAGCAGGATGATCCGGAATTTCATGCTCCTGAATATATTCTTTTTAAAATATTTTTTAACCCCTGAAATAATAACCCACTCCCCATTTCGTATAGACATATTTTGGATCGCTTGGATTCGTTTCAATCTTTTCACGAAGTCTCCGGATATGTACATCCACAGTTCTTGCATCTCCCGGATACTCATATCCCCATACGATATTCAAAAGATTCTCTCTGCTGTAGACTTTACCTGGATTCATGGCAAGCAGTTCCAGAAGATCGAATTCTTTTGCTGTCAGATTGATTTCCTTTTCTCCGATGATCACGCGTCTGCTTTCGCAGTCAATCTTCATCTCGCCTTTTACGATCACTTTTTCATTTTCCTGATTTTTATCGCGCTTGCTGACACGGCGCATAATGGCTTTGATCCTTGCCTTCACTTCCAGAATATTGAATGGCTTTGTTATGTAATCATCTGCTCCATAATCCAGTCCCAGGATCTTATCCATATCGTCGCCTTTTGCTGTAAGCATAATGATCGGAACATCCGAATATTCCCGGATCTGCTGACACACTTCAAAACCGTCATATTTCGGAAGCATGACATCCAGAAGAATGATATCATATGCATTCTCCTTTGCCAGTTTCAGTGCCTCTTCTCCGTCATAAGCACAGTCCACATCATATCCATCCTGCTCCAGACTAAACCGGATTCCTTTTACTATCAGTTTTTCATCATCCACAACCAATACTCGTCTGCTCATGTTCCTACTCCCTTGTCAGATCTTAATTTGATCTTTTACTTTCTGAAATACACCGTCTTTAATACCTTCCACTTCCATCAGATCTTCTATCTTCTGAAACTTTCCATGCTCATCTCTGTAACGAATGATCGCGTCAGCCTTCGCCTCTCCGATTCCGGATAGTGTCATCAATTCGTCCTTCCCGGCCGTATTAATATCCACCTTGCCATCTGCCGTACTTCCGGCATCTGTGCTTTTTGTTGCATCTGTCTTTTCATTATCCGCATTCTGTACGAAAGTACCGTTGTTCTCTGTTCCGGCTTTTGCCTCTTCTTTCGTCGGAACATATATTCTGGAACCATCTTCAATCTTTTCTGCCTGATTCAGAGCCTCACCTGCTGCCTCATCCGTAAATCCTCCAGCCATCTGAATAGCTTCATACAAACGACTGTCCGATGTCAGTTCATACACTCCCGGAGACTTCACTGCCCCGCATACATGTACATAACAGATCTGTAGTTTTTCCTGCTTAAGGCCATCTTTTTCTGTCATATTATCATCCGTTCCCGCTTCTGATCCTTCAGCCTCTTTTGCAGTATTTCCATCTGCTTTTTCCACATCCGGTTCACGCCCGTCCAACGAAATAAGTTCCGTCTGTTCCTGTGATTTTCGGTCTCTGCATCCGGTCAGATTCACGACACATATCATACTCAGTATCATGGTAAAGATCAGCAATATACGGCATATTTCCTTCTGTATTTTTCTCTGTTCTGTTATTCTGTTCTGTCTTTTTTCCCTATGCATAACTTCTCCTTTACAGCCTGTCGAAAACTGTAAATCCCCGCATATGCCTAGTGAAATAATTGTACTATTTCCACTGAAAAATTGCAACACCAATCAGGGCAATGGACATTCCAATAATTTTACGGATTTCCAGTGGTTCTTTGTCTACTCCGAACAATCCGAGAAGTTCTATTACGTACGCTACGATCAACTGCGAGATTACAATCAGAAGCGCTGCCTTCGCCGGTCCCAGTGTCTCCATACTCTTGATCACGGTCCATGTGATCCCTGCACCGATCACTCCTCCGAGGAGTACATATTTGGGCTCTACCTTCCACAAATTCCCGATAGAATCCCGCCCGGCGATCAGCCATGCCGCTGCACACAGCAGAAATGCACTAAACTGCACCCATCCATTACTCACCCACATCCCCGTTGTCTTCGTCACCTGCGTATTAAATACTCCCTGTACACTCATAAGCGCTCCCGACAAAAGCGCAATCAAAAAACCAGTCATCTCCATACCTCCTGCTTATGCAGATAATATGTCCCATGACTGGTTTTTTATGCTGTTAATTTCAAAAAATATTACAGTACCTTCTTTAAAATCCGGATCATCTCATCCACATGCTCTTTTTCAATAATAAGAGGTGGTACAAAACGGATCACATCGTTTCCGGCTCCGATGATCAGAAGTCCTTCTTTTAAGGCCTCTTTCGTAATCTCGGATAATGGCTTTGTCACCTGTATTCCCTGCATCAGTCCTTTTCCTTTAACGGCCTTTACGCAGTCACATTCTGACTTCAGTTCTTCTAGTTTTTCTGTCAGATATGCACCGAGTTCCTGCACATGTGCCACAAGATTCTTTTTTTCAAAAATCTCGATCGTCTTACTTACAGCTGTACATGCCAGAGGATTTCCGCCGTAAGTAGTTCCGTGATCACCTGGCTCCAGTGAATACTTCGCGATCTCTTCTGTCATTGCAAACGCTCCTACCGGAATTCCGCTTCCGATTGCTTTTGCCATAGACATAATATCAGGTCTGATACCATAAGACTGCCATGTGAACATGGAACCGGTTCTTCCCATACCACACTGCACTTCGTCACAAATCATCAGAATTCCTTCTTCATCGCAAAGTTTGCGGATCCCTTTCATAAATTCCTCTGTAGCCAGATTGATGCCGCCTTCTCCTTGAAGCGGCTCCAGGATAATCGCACATGTTTTGTCTGTTACCAGTGCTTTTACACTGTCCAGATCATTATATTCTGCAAATGACACTCCCGGTACAAGTGGCTCAAACGGTGCACGATATGGATCATGACCTGTTACCGATAACGCTCCAAAGCTTCTTCCATGAAAAGATTCCTTCATAGCAATGAATTCATAACGGCCGGTTCCTTTTTTGTATGCATATTTTCTTGCCGCTTTTAAAGTTCCTTCTACCGCTTCTCCGCCACTGTTGGTAAAGAAAATCCGATCCATTCCGGTAATACGTTTCAGATCTTCTGCTGCTTTTCCACATACAGTATTGTAATACAAATTAGATGTGTGAAAAAGCTTGTCAATCTGTGCTTTTAATGCTTCATTCAACTCCTGATTGCCGTATCCCAACGAAGACACCGCATATCCGGCTGCAAAATCCAGATATTTCTTTCCTTCTGTATCATACAGATATGCACCTTCACCGTGATCTAACACAACCGGAAACTGGTTATAAGTATGTAACAAAGCTTCGTTTGTTTCTTTCATATATTCATTCATATATTCATTCATAGCCTATTCTCCGTGATAATATCTTTCTTCTACATCATTTTTGATTGCTGTTCCGATTCCCTTATTCGTAAAGATTTCAAGAAGCAGGCAGTGTGGAATTCTTCCATCCAGAATATGTACTCTGGATACACCGTTTTCGATTGCATCAATACAGTTCTGGATCTTCGGAAGCATACCTCCACCGATATATCCTTCCTCCATCAGCTTCTTCCCTTCGGAAACATTTAACTCTGAAATCAATGTAGACGGGTCATTCGGATCTTTGTATACACCTTCAATATCTGTTAAGAATGCAAGTTTCTCTGCATTGATTGCTTTCGCGATTGCACATGCCGCATCATCCGCATTAATGTTATAAGTATTGTATTCATCATCCAGACCGATCGGTGCAATAATCGGAAGGAAATCTTTTTCCAGAAGATCATAGATGATATCCGCATTCACTTCTTTGACATCGCCGACAAATCCGATATCTTCACCGTCTGCCAGTTTCTTATCCACTTTCAGAAGGCCGCCGTCTTTTCCACTGATACCAATGGCTCTTACACCGAGCTGTTCCACTAACTGAACAAGACTTTTGTTAACTTTACCAAGAACCATCTCTGCGAGTTCCATTGTCTCTGCATCCGTCACACGAAGTCCATTGATAAAATGTGGTTCCATGCCGACTTTTCCAACCCATTTGCTGATCTCCTTGCCACCGCCATGAACGATGATCGGTTTGAATCCAACTAATTTGAGAAGGGTTACATCCTGAATGACTCTTGCTTTTAACTCTTCGTCTACCATGGCACTTCCACCATATTTTACTACAATAACCTTACGGTTAAATCTCTGGATATATGGAAGGGCTTCAATCAGTACTTCTGCTTTGTCCAGGTATTTCTGCATTGCTTTTTCCATCTTTTGATCTCCTGTCTTTTCATTTCTGTCTGTTTGCTGCATCTGTATACTTTAATCTTTGCATTCTGAATTAGCTTCTGTAATCTGCATTAATCTCAATATATCCGTGAGTCAGGTCACATCCCCATGCTGTTGCTGTCTTATCTCCCATCTTCACATCTGCAATTGCTGTAACTTCCGGCTCAGACAGAATTTTAGTTGCCTCTGCTTCGCTGTAATCTACAGCCGTACCATTTTCAATGATCTGGATCTTTCCGGCTTTACTCTCAAAGAACAGGTCAACTTTTTCAGGATCGAACTGTGCTCCGGAATATCCCATTGCGCAGAGAATTCTTCCCCAGTTTGCATCATGTCCTGCAATCGCTGTCTTTGTAAGATTAGAGCATACGATAGATTTTGCAAGTGTCTTTGCCTGTTCTACGCTCTCACAGCCAACTGCCTTGACTTCGAATAATGCGGTTGCACCCTCTCCGTCTCCTGCAATCTTCTTTGCAAGATATTCGTTGATCGTATGTAATGCTTCTGCAAAATTTTTATAATCTTCTGTTCCATATGTGATCTCCGGGTTCTCTGCCAGACCATTTGCCAGCAATACAACGGAATCATTCGTAGAAGTATCTCCGTCTACAGAAATCATGTTGTAGGTATCTCCGACATCTTCGCTTAATGCTTTCTGAAGTGCATCCTTTGTGATCACTGCATCTGTTGTAATAAATGCAAGCATCGTACACATATTCGGATGGATCATTCCGGATCCTTTTGCCATACCTCCGATAGTTACTGTCTTGCCGCCGACTTCGATTGTAACAGCCAGTTCCTTCGGAAATGTATCGGTTGTCATAATTGCTTTAGCTGCTTCTGTTCCATTTTCAAGTGTATCATTCTTCTTTCCTGCCAGCGCTTCGATTCCAGCTGTCAGTTTGTCGATCGGAATCTGTTTTCCGATAACTCCGGTAGAACCGATGAGAACACCGTCTGCGGAAATGTTCAGTGCTTTCGCTGCTGCATCTGCTGTATCTTTACAGTATCCAAATCCTTCTGCTCCGGTGCAGGCATTGGCGATTCCTGAGTTTACAACGACTGCCTGTGCTTTTGCCCCGCTTTTTACAACCTGCTGATCCCATTTGACCGGTGCTGCTTTTACAACATTTGTTGTAAATGTTCCTGCTGCCACGCATGGAACCTGGCTGTATACCAGTGCCATATCCGTTCTGTCTTTATACTTAATTCCTGCTGCTGTACTTGCTGCTTCAAATCCTTTTGCTGCGGTTACTCCGCCTTTTACCTGTTTCATCTGTTCTTCCACCTTTCTTAATTCTCTCATTTTATATTACCGGCTGTTCATTAGTCTCAATTTTCTCGTTTTATCTGCCGGTTCTTTTATATGCTCTTTTATTTTATCTTCCTAATCTGCTTACTGGATAAACGCCGTGATATTTGCTTCATTCAATGTAAAATCATAATAATTCAGATCTTCTCTTTTTGTCCATCCGATTTCTTTCCAGAATGCATTGCCGATATCGTTCTGTGTAAATGCGATCAGAGATACTTTGTTAATACCTTCTTTTTTCAGTGCTTCCATGGTAAATACTACCATAGCCTTCCCGATTCCCTTCATCCTGTGATTTACATCTACACACACATGATACAGACAGCCTCGTCTTCCATCATGCCCGCAGAGAATCGCTCCGACGATTTTTCCGTCTTCTTCGGCAACTACGCTTGTCGTAGGATTTCTTTTTAAAAAGCGTTCTACGCCCTCTTTCGAATCATCCACACTTCGTATTCCGAATCCCTTGATGCTCATCCAAAGCGCGTGCACCTGATCGAAATCTTCAATTGTCATTACTCTTATATTCATATGTATTATTTTTCTCCTCTGCCTGTATTTTCAGATGAACTTAGGATAATGCTCCCTTACATTTCATCTTATCTGCATCCTTTTTCCGAAAATTTATGGGAACATTGGCACCAGTTCCAGACCTTCTGTCTCCGGAAGTCCGAACATCAGGTTCATATTCTGTACTGCCTGTCCTGCCGCACCTTTTACCAGGTTGTCAATGGCTCCCATCATGATGATACGGTTGGTTCTTGGATCGATCTTGAAATTGATGTCTACATAATTACTTCCTTCTACCCATTTTGTCTCCGGGCATACATCCTTTTCCAGAACACGGACGAATTTCTCATCTTTATAATATTTATCATAGATTGCTTTGACTTCTTCGTAGGTCACATCTTTTTTCAATGTTGCATATTCCGTCGCCAGAATTCCTCTGTTCATCGGAACCAGATGTGGCGTGAAGTTGATCAGCACTTTCTCTCCTGATGCATATCCGAGTTGTTCCTCGATCTCAGGTGTATGTCTGTGGCTTGCAACACCGTACGCTTTCATATTCTCATTCACTTCACAGAAAAGGTTCGGCACTTTTGCACCACGTCCTGCTCCGGAAGTTCCGGACTTGGCATCCACGATCAGGGTATTCATATCAATGATTCCTTCTTTTGCCAGTGGATAAGCAGTCAGGATCGAACAGGTTGTATAGCATCCAGGATTGGCTACCAGTCTTGCTTTCTTCACATCTTCTCTGTTGATCTCGCAAAGTCCGTATACCGCTTCTTCGATATACTGTGGGCTCTTGTGTTCAATTCCATACCATTTTTCATAAGTAGCAACGTCTTTGATACGAAAGTCTGCACTTAAGTCGATGATCTTTGTCTCACTTAAAATCTTGTCATTCATCATCGATGCGCAGAATCCCTGTGGCGTTGCAGTAAAGATCACGTCTGCCTGCTTTGCCAGTTCTTCCATATTATCATCCAGACATTTCGCATCTACGATCTGGAACATATTCTGATATACATCTGCATATTTCTTATCTATATAGCTTCTGGAACCGTACCATACAATCTCAGCATCTTTATGTCCGGCGAGAATTCTTACCAGTTCTCCCCCGGCATATCCAGTTGCTCCAATAATTCCAACTTTAATCATCTATATAACACCCTTTCCGATATTGAATTTTTATAAATTATCGTACGTTTTATAGTACCCCAATTTCCTGTAATTGTCTAGTTTGGTCGGATTGTTTTTTCAAAATCCATTTATTTACTTTTGTGTGGTAAAAGAGGAACTTGCATAATTATACATCTATAGTGTATATTATGCAAGTCCTTTTTAATTATATTTCTGTTTAGTTCATCATCATGGCTTACCCCGGTCCATGAGAAACTGCCAGCGACAGATTATATAGATACACTTCCGGTCTCACAACGGTTACGGTTCAGCTGTTTAATTATTATAGCATGCGATAACGCGAGGAAGAAAAGGAAGAGAGTCCAGCTGCACGCAGCTGGACTCTCTTCCTTTTCTTCCGGCCGGGTATCAGCCGTTTAATAGATTAAACAGAAATCTCCTTCTTCTTCACCTCCGGATCCACCAACACATTCTGATACCGGTAAATACTAAGTAATATTCCAAACATAATATAACTGATCATCATCCCACTTCCCCCGGTCGTCAGAAACAGGCAATAATTATTTGAAAGTGGAAAATATCCAAGATTTTCTAATACATATCCAATGAACTGAATAAGCAGGACCACCACACATCCGGTTCCCATAATCATGCCGAGTTGATTTTTCTGGTGTCCTGTCTTTTGCAGGAACCATATCAGAATGCCTCCTACAATAGCAATTATCAGAACCGCTGCAAATATTCCATAATAATGTATAATAAAGGTCAGCATATAATCTCTGTTAAAGAACTTTATTTTTTCACAATCTCCACGTCCGGCAAGATGTGCTCCGGAGATCATATTTCTTATCATTCCCCCTAAGGTTCCGTCATTGCTTTCCGGATGGATAAAAGCGGATAGTCTTGCCATCTGATAATTTGCTACAGAGTCCAGTTTTACGAACACCCCAATTCCTGCTGCCGGGAGCAGAATTACCAGACTCCACAGTGTAATCAATGTTCTTTTTCTATTCACCTCAAACCATTCTTTCCAAACTGCAATTGATAACAGAATCATAAATGTAACTTCTACGCTGATTGCCATGGACAGATTCGGAATGCGTAAGATGATCCACACCGGCAGTATCTGCCACAGTATTGCCTTTACAACACCGGAATAACCAGATTTTTTTCTTCGCATGCTATACAATGTTGCCGCATATGCAGGAACAATCAGATATAAAAATGGACGCAGCGGTAATACCCGGCCAAATAAAAACAGGATCCCGTAAGCAGCTCCATTGATATATACTGCACCCATGAACAGGCTCAGTCCCATAACCACGATCCAGCCTCCGGTTAACAACTTGCCATACTTTCCTATTCTGCTGTAATCAAAATAACAGATTCCTATCATACAAGCCAGACCAATGATCGTCCACATAACACTTTTCAGATAGTTGATATTACCACCAATTCCCGATGCGATCCATTCTACATCTCCCGGATTATTTCCTGCATCTGCCAGGATGCTTGTTCTTATGAGATACATTAGTACAATTCCTGCCAGATTCAAAATCGCGATCAGTCCGATCATCTTCCAGGCCATCTTCGGTCGATGGATACGGTCCATCTCAACACCAACCTCTACCGGATCACCCATTTCCAGAACTGCCGCTTCTTCTGCTTCTTCGGCATTCATTCCTGCTTTCATATAATCACTTTTCTGATCTTCGATGTGTCCTTCCAGTTCTTTTGTTACCAGCGGAAGTGCCCGCTTACACCGGATCTGTTCTGTTACCGTCTGTATATATTTCTTTTTATCCAAAGCACACACCACCCATCACATCCAGAACTGCTTTTGAATACTCTTTCCATTCTTCTGACTTCTTTTTTAATTCTTTTTTTCCGGATCTTGTAATATGATAATATTTTCGGATCTTTCCGACTGCTTCTTTCTCATAAGACTCTACGAATCCTTTTTCTTCCAGACCATGCAAAAGCGGATACAAAGTTCCTGCTTTTAACTCAAATACATTCTTTGATTTTCCCCGGAGGGTATCGATCATTTCATATCCGTACATGTCCTTTTCTTCTAATAATTTTAACACCAGCATCGTAGTACTTCCTGATACCAGACTTTTGTCTACTGCCATCTTCTCTTACCTCCTTTTTATAATCCAGTATGTAGATTATCTACATACTATATCGTTCGTCTATATATTATATCGGCAATCTACACAAGTCAAGATTTTTATTATTTTTTTACAAATTTCCTTACGAATGCATTGCAACAAAAAAATTCCGTGTCCTACTCAGCTATCAACTGAATAAAACACAGAATTTCTTATACTATTCTTGCTTTATACTGTTTTTTCTGTCAGCTCTTGCCGTCCTTCCGTTTCGGATGTCAGCCAGTTCACAACCGAACTTGTTCTAAGCTTCTTCAATAATATGTCTTGCTACATACACCCCACTTGCAGATGCATGCGAAAGTGAATGTGTCACACCACTTCCATCTCCGATCACATACAGTCCTTTATGACAACTTTCCAGATTTTCATCAATATCTACTTCCATGTTGTAGAATTTAACCTCCACACCATACAGAAGTGTATCATCATTAGCTGTTCCCGGTGCAACTTTATCCAGCGCATAGATCATCTCAACAATACCATCCAGGATTCGTTTTGGAAGTACAAGACTTAAATCTCCCGGTGTTGCTGATAAAGTCGGTGTTACCAGGCCCTCTTCGATACGTTTCTCTGTACTTCTTCTTCCACGTACCAGATCACCAAAACGCTGTACGATAACCCCTCCGCCAAGCATATTGGAAAGTCTTGCGATACTTTCTCCATATCCGTTACTGTCTTTGAACGGCTCTGAGAAATGCTTTGCAACCAGAAGGGCAAAGTTTGTATTATCTGTCTTTTTCTCGTTTCCTTCATAGCTGTGTCCATTTACCGTGATGATTCCGTTAGTATTTTCATTTACAACAATTCCGTTTGGATTCATACAGAATGTACGTACATTATCTTCGAATTTTTCTGTTCGATATACGATTTTGCTTTCGTAAAGTTCATCTGTCAGATGTGAGAATATAACAGCCGGAAGCTCTACTCGAACACCGATATCTACACGGTTGGATTTTGTAGGGATTTCCAGATCCTTACATACCTTTTCCATCCATTTACTTCCGCTTCGTCCTACAGATACAATACATTTTTCACATTCATAACTGCCTTTTTCACATACAACTTTGTAGCCATTTTCAATCTTTTCAATTGTGTCTACCGGTGTATCAAAATAGAAATCCATATGGTCTTTCATCTGATTATACAGATTCTGAAGTACCACATAGTTGATATCTGTTCCAAGATGACGAACCGATGCATCCAGAAGATTTAACTTATTCTGCAGACAGAGTTTTTTGAATTTGGTTCCTGCCGTAGAATAGAGCTTTGTTCCTTCTCCACCGTTCTCCATGTTGATCTCATCCACATATTTCATCAGTTCTACTGCCTGTTTCTTTCCGATATACTCGAACAGAGTTCCACCGAAGTCATTCGTAATGTTGTATTTTCCATCCGAAAATGCTCCGGCTCCTCCAAATCCGCACATGATCGAGCAGCGCTTACAATTGATACAGCTCTTGATCTTATCTCCGTCAATTGGACATTTTCTCTTTTCAAGCGGATAGCCTTCTTCAAATACAGCAATCTTACATTCCGGTTTCTTTTTCATCAGCTCATATGCCGCAAAGATTCCTCCGGGACCTGCTCCAATAATAATTACATCATAATTCATACGTATCTTTCTCCTTTTATATATAAAAATATTATTTCGAAATTTTTTCTTGCGCTGATATTTTCTTAATTTATTTTTTGCGCAAATTGCCGGATATATTCTACGTTGTCGTCATGGATTCGTCAAGCATTTTTCGCAAGATCTTTCATCATTTCTTAATTATGTTTTCTAATCGAATTATGTAAACTTATCTAATCCCCTTTTAATTTTCCATTTATATATTCAAATATTCATCCATCATACACTTTCCCTTTATTTTATGCATATTTTTGCATATTTTTTAATTATTTTCACTTTTTTATCATTTTTTCTTGCATAATTATAAAATCAGGTGTATAGTATTCCTTGCAGTCAAAAATGTTCTTTATAAAAGAAAGACTTGACTTTTAAGACTGCATACGAGAAGATTATTTTAAAGCGATTGATAAAACTATATTTCATGTAGGAGGATATATAAGATGAAAGAAAAAGTTGTATTAGCGTACTCAGGTGGTCTTGACACCACAGCAATTATCCCATGGCTGAAGGAAACATTTAACTATGATGTTATCTGCTGCTGTATCGACTGCGGACAGGGCGAAGAACTGGATGGACTGGAAGAAAGAGCCAAACTTTCCGGTGCAGCCAAATTATATATTGAAGATATCGTAGATGATTTTGCCGACAATTACATCGTACCTTGCGTTCAGGCACATGCCGTATACGAAGATGAATATCTTCTGGGAACTTCTATGGCTCGTCCTGCAATTGCAAAACGTCTGGTAGAGATTGCACGTAAAGAAAATGCTGTTGCAATCTGCCACGGTGCTACCGGTAAAGGTAACGACCAGATCCGTTTTGAACTTGGTATCACAGCACTTGCTCCGGATATCAAGATCATCGCTCCTTGGAGAATGACAGATCTCTGGACTATGCAGTCACGTGAAGACGAGATTGATTACTGTAAAGCACACGGAATCGACCTTCCATTTGATGCAAAACACAGCTACAGCCGTGACCGTAACTTATGGCATATCAGCCACGAAGGTCTGGAACTTGAGGATCCTTCCAACGAGCCAAACTACGATGACCTTCTTGTAATGTCAACAACTCCGGAAAAAGCTCCGGACAAAGCCGAATATGTTACAATGACATTTGAAAAGGGTATTCCAAAGAGTATCAACGGCGAAGAGATGAAGGTATCTGATATCATCCGCAAATTGAATGAACTTGGCGGAAAACATGGTATCGGTATCATTGACATTGTTGAAAACCGTGTTGTTGGTATGAAATCACGTGGTGTATATGAGACACCTGGTGGAACAATCCTGTATGCTGCACACCAGCAGTTAGAGGAACTGATCCTTGACCGTGCTACAGCAGAAGTAAAGAAAGAAATGTCTGACAAGCTTGCTCAGCTCGTATACGAAGGAAAATGGTTCACTCCGCTTCGTGAGGCAATCCAGGCTTTCGTTGAAAGCACACAGGAATATGTAACTGGTGAAGTCAAATTCAAACTTTACAAAGGAACCATCACAAAAGCAGGAACAACTTCTCCATATTCTCTGTACAGTGAATCACTTGCAAGCTTTACAACAGGTGATCTCTATGATCATCATGATGCAAGCGGATTCATCAACCTGTTCGGACTTCCTCTGAAAGTTCGTGCAATGAAGCTGCAGAATGTAAATAAAAATCAAAAATAAATACATACTATGCGATTGAATAAAGCAGGGGCGGATAACCGTCCCTGCTTTATATTTAAATACTTTTCAAAACTCTCATCGCATTCCGATACCAGATCTTATCAAGCTGTGACTCCTTTACTCCTTTTTGCTTCAATATTTCCCACAACTTCTCCATCTCATCCGGATGTCCAATTTCCATTACTTCCATCTCCCCGAAACCGTCAAAATCAGTTCCAATTGCCGGGAAATCACTGCCCCCTTTATTTAACATATGTAATATATGAGCTGTCATATCTTCAATCCTGGATTCTTTCTCTCTTCCAAGGAACGGACCATACAGATTAAGTCCCGCAATACCACCTGCATCTGCAAGCTGCCAGATCATCTCATCTGTCAGATTTCTCGGATGCTTTGCAATCTCCCTGCAATTAGAATGAGACGCAATCACCGTTCCTTTTGCGATTGCCATTATATCCCGGAATGTTCCATCCGATGCATGGGATACATCTATGATCATTCCCAGTTCTCCCATTCTTTCTATCACTTCTTTTCCAAAAGGTTTTAACCCCTTCCACATTACAGATTTCTTTCTGCTGTTTGGATACCCGATGCAGTTTTCATAATTCCATACCGGTGTCATAAGCCTGATCCCATGTTGATACAGCTCTTCCAGCCGCTCCATATGACCGTTTAAAATTCCCCCTTCTTCCACAGTCATAATTGCAGAGATCCGTCCTGCGAAATCATTCCTGTCTACATCATTCCACGAATATGCCAGTGCCAGATCTTCACTGTACCTCTCCTGCTGCTGCCTTAAATATCGCACCATATCCTGTACATGAACGAACGCCGCATCATATCCTCCTTTCTTCTTATAATCAGCCGCCTTCGTAAAACAGGCAAAAAGCTGCACGACGGTTCCCGCTTTTTTCATAGATGGAATATTGATATGGCAATCATTCTTCATCAAATCTCCCTGGCCATCCAAATCGATCAATTTCCACAAAGTATCACAGTGCATATCAATCATTCTCATGTTGTTTTTATCCCCTTTTGTTTATTCGTTTTATTACACAAATCACATTATGTAAATCATCTGTTATCAGTATACGACATTTTCCATAGTTTTTGTCGCTTTAACTGATAGTTTTTTCTATACATTTCCATATATATAATCTGCGTCTATTGCACATACTGTATATGTCATATCTACAGAACTTGCCGCTCGCAGCTTCTTTCAAACGCCCAGCGCTGCAAAGAACCTGCCACTGACAGTTCTTCACAGATATATAATAATAAAAAGGAGGAACGTGTACTATGTCAGAAATTTCAATACTTGATCTTCAGAACCTGCGTCATTTAATTGGCGGATTTGAAACCAGCCAGTGCAAAATGCAGGACTATGCCTCAGAAGCCAAAGATCCTGAAATCCGCAAGCTGTTTCAGGATGCTGCAGACAGTGCTATGAAGAACCGACAGGATCTGATGAAATTTTTATAGGAGGAACTATCTATGCTGGATGAAAAAACGATGGTAAGCGATGCCCTTGCCGGTGTCAACGGAGAACTTGTACGTTACGGAGAAATGATTTCCCAGACGGAAAACAAAGAATTGAAGCAGAAACTGAAACAGATACGTAATGACTGTGAAATGTCCCAGGAAAAACTTTATCAGATTGCCCGCGAAAAAAGTTATTATGTTCCTGCCGCCAAAGCTACCGATCAGGAAATCTCACATGTAAAAAACATTCTTGCCGGAATTTCCACACATTAGTATCGAACGCACGCGATACAGAGAACTTGCCACTGGCAACTTTTCTTGCATACTTTGGTATCTAAAATGCACGCCGGGACATTTCTTTTGTTCCGGCATGCAACATTTTGTTGCGTTTCTTTTTATTCGTTTATTATACTATACTTTTCTTACCGCGAGTGATATAATTTAATTACTTTAAATATTCATCGGATTTTGTAAGAAAACTGTCAAGTGGCAGCTTTTCCTACATAGCATTTCTTAAAACGATTCATGCCTCTCCTTTCTTATTTTACTTATATATTTTACGTAAGAATGGCTACACAATAATAATATTTCATTATTTTACACCCTCTATATACGTAAAATAACAAAAGGCAGCGCATCAAATGAATCCCCTTCCGCATATGTCAATGCACACAACAAAAGGCGCACCCGATATTCTTCGGGCAGCGCCTTATTTCTTTTAGCATGGACTTCTCTATCTGTAAATATCCTTATGCACTTCTCTCAAATTGTGAATTATACAGTTCTGCATAGAATCCATTTTGTGCTAATAATTCCTCATGATTTCCCTGCTCTACAATATCCCCGTCTTTCATAACAAGGATCACATCCGCATCACGAATCGTAGACAGCCGGTGTGCAATTACGAAACTTGTTCTTCCTTTCATCAGCTGATCCATCGCCTTCTGGATCTGGATCTCGGTTCTTGTATCTACCGAACTTGTCGCCTCATCAAGAATCAGAATCTTCGGATCTGCCAGCATGGCTCTTGCGATCGTAAGGAGCTGTTTCTGTCCCTGTGATACGTTACTTGCTTCTTCATTTAACTCCATCTGATAACCACCCGGAAGCGTCTTTATAAAGCGGTGTGCACGTGCTGCCTTTGCGGCCTCCACAACCTCTTCATGCGTTGCATCCAGTCGTCCATAACGGATATTATCTTCGATGCTTCCCTTGAACAGCCAGGTATCCTGTAATACCATTCCGAACATTTTTCTTAAGTCATCACGGTTAAAGTCGCGGACATCATGTCCATCTACTTTGATCGAACCACTTCCAACATCATAGAAACGCATTAATAATTTGATCATCGTCGTCTTTCCGGCACCGGTCGGTCCTACGATTGCAACCTTCTGTCCTGGTTTTACATCCACACTGAAGTCATTGATGATTGTGTGATCCGGATTATATCCGAAATGTACATGGTCGAAGCTTACGCTTCCTTCCAGTTTATCGATACATACCGGATTCTCTACCGTCTGGTCTTCTTCCTTCTCCTCAAGGAATTCAAACACACGCTCGGAAGCTGCCGCTGTAGACTGTAACATATTGGCCACCTGTGCAACCTGCTGGATCGGCATCGTAAAACTTCTTACATACTGAATAAATGACTGGATATCTCCAACCTGGATCGTACCTTTCATCGCAAGGTAACCGCCGAGGATAACCTCACCGACATATCCGAGATTTCCGACGAACTGCATGATCGGCATCATCATTCCTGACAGGAACTGCGATTTCCATGCCGATGTATACAGAATATCATTGTCACGCTTGAATGTTGCAATTACATCCTCTTCTTTATTAAATGCTTTGATGATATTATGACCGCCATAGATTTCTTCCACTTGTCCGTTTACATGACCCAGATATTCCTGCTGACTCATGAAATATTTCTGTGAACGTTTCACGATCACTGAGATCAGTCCCATTGAAACCGGAAGGATCAGGAGTGCTACCACGGTCATCAGCGGGCTGATACTGAGCATCATGATCAATACACCGATGATCGTTGTCGTCGATGTGATCACCTGCGTCGCACTCTGGTTCAGACTCTGACTTAAGGTATCTACATCGTTGGTAATACGCGATAATACTTCACCATGTGTCTGCTTATCAAAATAGTTCATCGGCAGACGGTTGATCTTCTCAGAGATTTCTTTTCTCAGACGGTACGTCAGCTTCTGTGACACACCCGTCATAATGTACCCCTGTACAAAGGAGAATACCGCACTTGTCAGATACAGGCATAACAGCGTCAGTACGATATGCGCGATCTTGTCAAAATCTATTCCGGATCCTCCAGATACTTTTCTGACCAGTCCTTTAAATATCTCAGTCGTTGCCTTTCCAAGAATCTTCGGTCCTACAATATTGAATATCGTACTTCCGATAGCAAATACGATTACAAAGAATATTCCAATCTTATATGCGCTCAAATATGCCATCAGCTTTTTCATTGTGCCTTTAAAATCTTTTGCCTTTTCATTTGACATCTGTGGTCCACGTCCTCTACCTCTTGGCATATTATTCCACCTCCTTAAGATCTTCTTCTAATTCTTTTTCTGATAACTGTGAAGAAGCAATCTGATAATATGCTTCGCAGTTCTTCAGTAATTCTTTATGTGTACCCTTTCCGACGATCTGACCATCTTCCAGTACAATGATCTGATCTGCATGAAGGATCGTACTGATCCTCTGCGCAACGATCATAACAGTACTTTCCGCTGTCTTCTCCTTCAGCTCTGCACGGAGTGTTGCATCTGTCTTATAATCCAGTGCCGAAAAACTATCATCGAATATATATACATCCGGATGTTTTGCAATTGCTCTTGCAATCGAAAGTCTCTGCTTCTGACCACCGGATACATTGGCTCCTCCCTGTGAGATCGGGCTCTTATATTTTTTCTTCTTCTGATCAATGAATTCTGTTGCCTGTGCGATTGTTGCTGCTTCAATCATCTCAGCCTCACTTCCATCCGGGTTGCCATATAAAATATTCGAAGCAATATCACCGGAGAACAGTACAGCTTTCTGCGGTACATATCCCAGTTTTTCACGCAGTTCATGCTGTGATACATCTCTGACATCTTTTCCGTCGATCGTGATCTTACCATCTGTAACATCATAAAATCTCGGGATCAGGTTTACCAGCGTAGACTTACCACATCCGGTACTTCCGATAAATGCCGTGGTCTTTCCCGGCTCTGCCGTAAAGGAAATATCATGCAGTACATCTTCTTCTGCTCCCGGATAACGGAAGGATACATGATCGAATACGACCTTTCCTTTTCCTTCTTCCGGAATACGTGACGGCTGCTTCGGATCATGAATCATTGTCTCACTTGTCAGTACTTCATCAATACGGCTTGCAGATACTGCTGCTCTTGGAAGCATAACCGAAATCATACAGATCATTAAGAATGCCATGATGATCTGCATTGTATACTGGATAAACGCCATCATATCTCCAACCTGCATTACACCGTCGTTGATACTGTGACCGCCTACCCATACGATCAGCAGCGTAATACTGTTCATTACGAACATCATAAGCGGCATCATAAACGTCATCGCACGGTTTACGAAAAGGTTTGTCTTCGTCAGTGCTTTGTTCGCATCATCAAACCGCTCTTCCTCATGCTTTTGTGTGCCGAATGCACGGATAACCGAAAGTCCTGTTAAGATTTCACGACTGACAAGATTCAGTCTGTCGACCTGATTCTGGATCAGTTTGAACTTCGGCATAACTACAAAGAATAAAAATCCTACGATGACTACAATGATTGCAACCGCAAGTCCGATGATCCATGACATGCTGACATTCGTGTGGAAGACCTTCCAGATTCCTCCGATTGCCATAATTGGTGCATACAGAACCATTCGGAGGATCATCACAATCAACAGCTGGATCTGCTGGATATCATTCGTACTTCTTGTGATCAGTGATGCCGTAGAGAATTTGTCAAACTCTGCATTGGAAAATCCGACAACCTTACGGAATACATTCTCACGAAGTCCGCGTCCGACACCGGCTCCGACACGAGATGCTAATAGTCCGACCATAATACTTGCCGCCATTCCAAGGAATGCAAGTGCCAGCATCTTGGCCCCTGTGTGTAAGATATAACTGGTTTCGATCTGATCGGTATCGATTCCTACATGTGTGTAAGCATCTTTGATATAGGTGGAGGCTGCCTGTTCAATGATTGAATCCTGCATGGAATTCATCTTTTTATTCATCTGTTTGATCAGCGCGTCTCTGCCTTCTGCTCCCATGAAGTTCAACATATCATAGATATCCATCTTGTCAAAATCCGGAACTTCTGACATCTGCGCTGCTGCCTTCTTTTGTGCTTCCTGCATCTGAGTCTGTACCTGTTGTGCCGCTGCCTGCATCTGGGCCTTCACCTGGGCCTTCGCCTCCGGTGTCTGGGCCGCCGCCAGTGCATCTGCAAACTGTACATTAATCTTATCTTCTGCCTCTTTCTGTGCTTTTTCCATCTGCGCCTTGGCCTCAGCCTGTTTTGCTTCAACCTGTTTCTTCATATTTGTACGCATCTGGTCTTCGATTCTTTGTGTCATGTCACTGCCGGAGTCAAATCCTGCCGCCAGAAGCATCGGCTTTCCGAGGATATCGGAGAGCTTCTCCATCTTTTTATCATCTTCTTTTACAGAAGATTTTAATTCCATAACGGTTCCCTTATAGTCGTATTTCTTCGTTGATTTCGTATAAGCATTCTTTACAAGCTCCTGCTTATCCGACGGAACCAGAAGTAACAAATGGTTCAGATCTTTTTTAGAAATCGTATCCGGTACGGTCTCATCGATACCACCCTGCTGGATACCGACATTCACAATATCCGAGGTATATGTCGGCAATGACAGGTCACAATATGCCTGCACGACAAGTATACAGATAATCGCTACAACCGCACCTGCATACGGTTTCAGAAATTTTAATAATTTTCCCATATCTTTTATGCCTTTCCTTTCTGTCCTATTTATATCAAAACAGTTCCTACATATGTTTCATAGAAGGATGTGTTTTTTCCATAATGGTCTGCATATCCACTCCTTTGAAATCCTTAGACTCCAGAAGATTATTCTTCATCTCTGTAAGCAGACGCTTCATCAGAAGTACCTCTTCTCTTGATATCCCCTGATAGATTATTTCTTCCATCTCTGTAAGGACACAGCGTATTCCATCTATACATTCTTCCCCTTTCGGAGCAAGCTGTATCCTTGTAATCCTCTGATCCTTCTCATCCGTCTTACGGCTTACATAACCTTTTTCTTCCATCTTGCGAAGTGCGACTGTCATAGACGGTGGAGTAATCCCAACTCTTTGTGCGAGCTGTCTCTGTGACTGTTCTCCCCAGCATTTCAGTGAAAATAATATTCCTGCCTGACTCGGCTTGATGTCCAGTTCTTCCATTCTTTTCATTCCCTGATATTTCATGAACTGCATCAATTGGAATATCGAAAAGAACATAGATGATTCCATCTCTTTGTGCATATTATTTCTCCTCTCCCAATTAATTAGATGTCTAACGATTATATTAGTCATTTTCACCAGTAATGTCAATGTTTTTATATTTATTTAATAATCATTCCGTCATTTTAACAAATATTTAATTAGTTATATAACTAAAAAAGAATCTCCGGAACAACTTTTGTCCCTGAAGATTCTTCTGCCCTTTGATTATAACTTTTCTGAATCAAGTACAATGGTAAACGGACCGTCATTTACAAGACTTACTTTCATATCTGCGCCAAATTTTCCCCGTTCAACTACCGTTACTTGTTCCTTACACCTACTGATGATATATTCATACATCTTCTCCGCCATATCCGGTTTCCCTGCTTCTATAAAACTTGGCCGGTTTCCCTTCTTACAGTTCGCATACAGAGTAAACTGAGAAATCAGAAGCAACTCTCCTCCTACCTGATCCAGCGAAAGATTCGTCTTTCCATTCTCATCTTCAAAAATGCGAAGTCCTAACATCTTCTTTAACATCTTATCTGCTGTGTCTTTTGTATCCGAATCCGCAACTCCGATCAGGACCATGAATCCTTTCCCGATCTTGCCTATCACTTCACCATCTACTTTTACACTACTTTCTGTTACTCTTTGAATTACAAAACGCATCTGATTTTCTCCCTTTTATCTCTTTTTCTTTTCAGGAACCTGTGCCAGGATAATTGCAGCAAACATCAATATACATCCCGACATTTCCCTTATTGACAGTCTTTCTCCCAGCACAATCCAGCCGGCCAGTACAGAAAAACACGATTCCAGACTTAAAAGCAGTGATGCCACCGCCGGATTTACATTTTTCTGTCCTAGTATCTGTAGTGTATAAGCAACTCCACAAGATAATACCCCGGCATATAAAATTGGCATCCATGCAGTCATTACAGCTGTTATCTTTGGTGTCTCCAATGCAAACATAAATGGCACGGACAAAATTCCGCAGACAAAGAATTGTATACACGACATCTTCACACCATCTACCTTAGGTGCAAAATGATCGATCACCAGGATATGTACCGCAAATACAAGTGCGCATAAAAATACCAGAATATCTCCTTTGCCAACAGAAAACGACTCTGTAATACACAGGAAATAAAGTCCCGCAACCGCCAGCACTACTGCCAGCCATATCTTCCAGCCTATCTTTTTATGAAGAAAAACTCCCATCACCGGAACGATCACGATATAAAAAGCGGTAATAAATCCGGCCTTTCCCGCTGTCGTATATTTAATACCGATCTGCTGAAGACTGCTTGCCGCAAACAGTAACACACCACAGGCCAATCCGCCCGTGAGCAGATCCTTTTTCGTGCCTGTATCTTTCGATCTTCCATTTAATTTCTGCAAGATCCAGATACATGGCAAAAGTGCCGCTCCTCCAATCAGGCTTCTTACTCCATTAAATGTAAACGGTTCCAGATAATCCATCCCCACACTCTGTGCTACAAATGCTGTTCCCCAGATAAAAGCTGTAAGAAGCAGCATTAAACCATTCTTAATCCTCATATCATTCACACTCTCCATATATACATGTCCTAAATATATTTACATGAATTCTTTCCTTCACTATTTTTTATACTGCTGTTTATTATACGATACATTCCGGTGATTTGCAAAGAATCTGTTTTACTTTTTATAATGATATTAATACCAGAATCCCACTTGACTTTTGTATCAAACAACGGGATACTAATAGATAAGAAAAGGAGGACTTCACTATGTTATCAGAACGAATCTTAAAGCTTCCGGGCTTTCTTTATCAGATCGGGAACAATTATTATTATCTTGGAAAATGGATCTGCAAGGAATGCACCGACCAGGCTGCCACTGATTGTGTCACCATGTATCAGATGTGCCGCGCCGGAAAAGAAGAACCTGAAACAAATACTTATTTTCAAAAGCTCCGTGCTTACAGTGATTTCGCATTAGAAGTACCGTATAATCCTTCTAAAATTGCTGCAGATATGAAAGCGATTTTGGAATCTCTTTCTGATGAACAGCTTCACAATCTCACGGAACAGATTGATCATCTTGAAGAAGATATTACCCGTTATTGCGGCTAAATTCTTCTTTTCAACCGACTGCCTGTGTTCTTTTTTGCAATATAGTGGTACAAAAATAAGAGGAGCATTTCCATACACACGGAAACGCTCCTCTTATTTTTGTTCACAGTCAATCCGGCAAATCACTAAATAGTAACTTTGCCTGTTGTCTCTTCATTTATTACATAATAAGCTGCAGCTTCTTCTGGTTTCAGATATACATTCAGAGTTTTGATTTCTTCCACACTCTTACCATACTCTTTTGTCCATACTTCATGCACTTTTTTTGTAATCTCTTCTGTACTGATCTCTTTACCCATATACTGAAGATAAAAGCTTGTCTTTGCTTCTTTCTTCACGTCTTCTGCCTCTTTCAATACACCTGCTCTTGTCTCGATTGCCTTAGTTGTGTCTTTTGCAGTTGCGATTGCTGCCGGTCTTGAGTTGTTTCTTCTATTTTTTTTCATATTGATAACCTCCTCAATCTACAAATAGAACATTACCTTCTCTATTATAAAGCATTTGCGAAAAATGTCAAAAGATATCCGTTTTTATTCGTCCCCGCGTCCATATTGGTTAATTGTCAGATCCTTTACCACTTCCCCTGCAAGAATCAGTCCTGCAACCGACGGAACAAATGCAATGCTTCCCGGGATGTCTCTTCTTTCGGTACATTTTCTGTCCGTTCCCGGAGGACATACACAGTGCTGTCTGCAGCTGATACTCATATCTTCCAGCGGACGTACCGGCTTTTCTTCTGAATATACAACTTTCAGTTTCTTTACGCCACGTGCCTTTAATTCTCTTCGCATAACCTTTGCAAGCGGACACATCTTCGTCTTATAGATATCTGCCACCTGAAATGCCGATGCATCCAGTTTATTACCGGCTCCCATACAACTGATAACCGGAATTTCTGCGGCTTTTGCACGCATAATGATCTCAATCTTTGCCGTTACCGTATCTACTGCATCTACCACGTAAGAGTATTCTTCAAACGGAAATTCATGTGCATTCTCAGGAAGATAAAAGCATTTCCTTACTTCTACATCTGCGTCCGGATTAATCTCAAGGATTCTTTCTTTCATCACATCTACTTTATATTTTCCAACCGTCTTCCTTGTTGCAATAATCTGACGGTTAATATTCGTCAGACATACTTTGTCATCATCTACCAATACAAACGAACCGACACCGCTTCTTGCAAGTGCTTCTACAACATATCCACCAACACCGCCGATTCCAAAAACTGCAACCTTTGCATTCGAAAGTCTGTCCATATTATCAGCTCCTAAAAGAAGCTGCGTTCTGGAAAACTGATTTAACATAGCTTTTCCTCCACTCATACTTTATATTTTTTTCTGTCCGTATTCTTGGCTTATCATTCACTCTTCGCACCGTTTCACAGCGCAATCCCTATTATAGTAGTAGGATATATAGTAAGTCAACTTATTTCTTATATCTTCTTATATGAATTCTTCTGACGATGGTCTCTTTCGATGCACAGATCTTATCTGCCAGACATACCAGCCAGGCTTCTTTACACATTGGTGGAACGATATTAAGAGGAAACATATGCCGCGAAATGATGTTTTCTTCCCGTCTGGTCAGTTCAAAATCATTTTTTGCATTTTGAAGCGCACGTCCTGCATGGATAAAACCGTGAAATCTGTGTCCCGCATTTTTTTCATGCCAGTCATACAAAAAATAATCATGCAAGAGCGCACCTCTGATCAGCTCTTTTCTATTTACATTTAGGGAAAATCTTTCTGCAAGCTCCACACTTGTGTACGCTACACTGATACAATGCTTATACACGGATATATCACTGTGCTGCATATATCTCTGTGTATATTTCATACGCCCCTGTTCATCCAGTTCTTTCAGTATTTCTTTGATGTCTTCCAGAATCCGGTCCTCATCATTCATACAGTCAGCCCCTTACTCTCCATATAATTATTCTTCGAACGCCTGTCTGATACTGTCATAATGAAGAAAAATTCCTTCATCAGCATATCTCTTAATCTCATTCAAATCCGCAATCGCAAAACCAGACACTTCTTCTTCCTGTGTCTTTACATCTGATTCATCAAACTCCAGCACAAATTTATAAATATCCACAAAATAATTATTTTTCTCTTCCGGATTCACTCTCTTATAAGAAAATGCATATCCGCCTTCTGCATTCGTTACATCAATTCCCGTCTCTTCTTTAATCTCACGGATCACTGCATCTTTCGAATCTTCTCCGGCGCGTACACCGCCTCCAGGCACTTCCCACCATCCTGCTGCCCATTCTTTATCCATTCTCCTTCGGGTGATCAGATATTTTCCATCCGGTCTCATTAATACTCCAAGAACCGTCAGGTGGAATTCCCCCGGCTTCATATTCCAGTCATTATGTTTCATTGTACGTCCTGTACGTTCCTTGTTCTCATCGTAAATATCCCATAATTCCATCTTTTTATTATTTCTCCTTCTTACGAACACATGGCGATATAAAACAAGTGGAAAACCAGTATTCCCGACTCCCCACTTTTTAATGTCTTAATATTCCTCGTTCACAATCATCTTTTCAAATTCTTTTTTTATAAAATCGCAGGTTGGCTTTGTCCACTGAGTTCCTTCCAGTCCCTTCTCAGACTTGATAAGCTGCAGTGAAAATAACAACGCCTCCAAAATCTCCTTATGTTCCAGATTCTGAAGATTTGCAACAACATATTCCTTTGCCTCTTTCGGCTGTATACCGCCTTTTTTACTCAACATCCTGCTGAACTGTTCGAATGTAATAATCTTCTTTCCATATTCCCAGAAATGATTTTCATACTTTTTATACTTCTGTACATATTCCTGAATGATTTCCAGCGATTCGGAATCCAATGTATAGCCATACTTTCCGGCAATCTTTTCCAGTTCTTTCCACCAGGAAACATCTACAGCCGAATAATCCATGCTAATCCGGAAGCAGCCTCCGGTCTTGTGAATTGCTTTTTGAAATTCATCTTCCCAAGTTGGACATACCAGCATCTTCTCTCCATTTACAATTCCACCTTGTATTATCTTTTCTTTCATCCTCCATGTCCTCCTTACGATAGATTCGTCATATCCTCAGCTCAAATCACTATGAATATTATAACATTATTTTTATCCGATTGCAAAGCCGAAGTATTTACCCAGAGCACGTCACCGACAGCTTCTTTCGAACGCATGCCGATTTATATTATGGTCGATATCTAAAATTTATTTTTATAACGCAAAAAGAGCGGAAAACCTTATAAATTAAAGCTTTTCCGCTCTTTCATAGGAGCAGGGGATGAGAGAATCGAACTCCCGCCAAAGGTTTTGGAGACCCCTATC
>ERZ773103.417-NODE-417-length-47403-cov-8.177558_pt1 | contig 47403 bp, 46 predicted proteins | sample MGYA00511118_ERZ773103 | MGnify/ENA primary metagenome ERZ773103 (study PRJEB29015, sample SAMEA2737821) | human gut metagenome | biome: human gut; feature: human-associated habitat; material: faeces | place: China | collected 2012 ... | reverse complement strand
CTTCCATGCTCATGTCTGATGTGAACTTAAAGTCCTACTCAGACATATCTTACCATAACGAAGAGCTAAAGTCATTAACTCGTTATCGTTTTGATAAAGTAAAAGAACGTGCCAAGCTAAAGTCTTCCGTCTCAAGACTTGTCTGTATCTTATTCCCTGAATTAGAAAAGCTTGTGCCAACACTTCATATGGCATCTGTTTATTCAATGCTTTCTGAATTTCCCGGTGCTAAGCACGTAGCCAGCGCACATCTTACCAGACTTACAAATCTTCTTTCGGAAGCTTCAAAAGGTCGATATAGTAAAGATACTGCCATTACTTTCAGAGAAGCTGCAAGGGCTTCTATTGGCTCAAATATGCCAGCTAAATCACTTGAACTAAAACACACCATCAAGTTGATTCAGGAACTTGATTCCGAGATTGATGAAATCGAAAATGAAATCAAAGTCATCATGGATGAAATCAACTCACCGATTCTTAGTATTCCTGGAATTAATTATCGCATGGGTGCTATGATCATTGCCGAGATTGGTGACTTCAGTCGTTTTGATTCTCCTGATAAAATCTTAGCTTATGCTGGATTCTCACCATCAACATATCAATCCGGACAACTGGATGGTGCTTACGCACATATGGAAAAACGTGGTTCCAGATACCTGCGATACGCTTTGTACAATGCCGCCAAGTATGTCTGCCACTGGGATCCAACATTTGCAGGGTATCTTGCCAAGAAACGAGCTGAAGGCAAGCACTATAACGTTGCCATATCACATGCTGTAAAAAAGCTGGTTCGAGTGATTTATCATCTTGAAAAAACAAAGCAACAATACATCAAAGTAGCTTAATCAATTTTAATTCGATACTCCTTTTTGAGCACCTGTCACGATGCTCTTTTTGTCATGCAGTTTTCAAGGTTCATGGAACTCTAACTGAGTTCAAAATATATCTAAAATACATTTCTGTATTTTATTCAAAAAATATCATTTTAAGGCTTGACTTTTAATAGTTAGTCTTCCTATCGTCTGACCTCACGTTGTCTTTACATCGTAATAATCATACACCTTTTTTTCTATTAATCAAATATGATATAACATTTTTATTTTTTCAAAAAGTAAAAGGCCGGGCAGTCTCTCGACCGTCCGGCTTGTTACCTGTCTGTATTATTCACCTTTAAAGAAATTAATGATTCTTGTCAGCAGACCATCTTTGAATCCACTTACATCTACATTACTGTCTGTAATGATATCGCTTCCCAGTGCAGAATCATCGGTATCATTCAGAATACCGTCTCCTGATCCTACGAAGAAACTCTTAACAGAATTCCACACACCTTCCAGGGCACCCACTTTACCGCTCAGATTATTCAATGTGTCTTTAATAGAATCCAGATCATAATCATACTGTGAGATCTTCTCCATCAGCGATACCAACTGCTGTTTCTGATCATCTGTCAGTGTTACATCATGTTTCTCCGCGATCTTATCTACCGCATCTCCGATTTCATCCGGATCTGTCAGACCCTTGTCCAGAATCTCTTCCTTCACTTCACCAACTACCTGGGTGGCTTCCTCAGAGCCGATAGAATCAGCCAGATCACCGGTTGTGATCAGTTCTTCCATAGCAGCTTCCTTCTTGCCCTCGTCCAGCTTCTCTCCGCTGGCAGTCTCATATGCCATAATAATACCAGTCAATGCGCCTGTTCCTGATACTTCAAACGGGCAGGCTGCGATAACATTGCAGTTCTCCATACCGGCGGTTGTCAGTGTACTTGCGATCATTGCACTTGTTACAAAATTCAGGTTCGCTGTCTTTACCTTGATTCCACCGGAATTGGTCGGTTCTACGTATGCACAGCTGTTTGTTGTGTTGCCGATCTGTTCAGCTGTTGCGATACCTTCCATATATTTTACTTCATCAGAATGTGTTACAATAATAGTTCTTACCTTGTCCGCAGAAGTACCAAAATACTTGTACATTGCATCTCTCTGCTCTGTAGTAAGATTCTCACCTAATGTAACTACATTATCTGTATCTACCTGCTCTCCCTCGATCACTTCTGTCTCATCTGTACTGTCCTCAGCATCTGTATCTGTAGTATCAGCTGTTGAGTCCTTTGTATTCTCTGAATTGTCGGAATTGTCTCCTGCTGTATCCTTATCCTGTGTATCGGAAGTCACATCCTCCGCTTCTGATTCCGATGAAGAAGACTTTTCGGAATTACTGCTGTCCCCAGTGCTTTCTGATGACTCTGTGCCGCTCTCTGTCTGTGATGACGCATCTGACGCATTTGCCATCATCGGCAGACTTGCTGTAGTCAAAACTGCTGCCATAAGAATCGGCAGTACCTTTTTCATTTTCATATGCTTCTCCCTCCTGCATCCTGACGATGCTCCCCATTATTATGAATCATTATGTCCAAGAGGCGAAGAAGATCACTCTCTTATTCATGTAATCCACTTCACCTCCACATAATATAGCACAATCTTTTCCGATTGTACACGAAACTTTTCTTATAATTTTGTAAAGACTTTTATAAGTTTTATAAGAGTTCCTTTATCCTCTCTGCAAATATCTTCTCATCGATAACTCCCTGCATGATACTGTACACTTCGCCATCCCGAAATGTCACAAAAGTCGGCACTACATCTGCGCCGTATTCCGCAGCCAGCACCGCCGATTCTTCAATCTCTACTTCACAGAAGCGGATACGCTCCGCATATCTCTGCTCCAGCTTCTCCAGCACAGGTTTCATCATGGCGCATTTGCCACACCATACTGCATAAAACATCACTACCACAGGACCCGGGTAGTGTTTTGCTTCCATCGCGAAATTCTTAGCTGTCAAATGAATCATCTTGTTATCACCTCTCGCTATAGTATACTCTTTACAGCTTATCTCGTTGCAATCCGCTTATCTCCCTGCAATCAGCTTATGGATCGGATTGCCCATGGATGAGAATTTCGCTTCGTATTCTGTCATCACGTTCCCCTGATTCATCGTCTCATCGTGATGCAGATCCCAGGTACTCGCCTCAAGCGTCCATCCTGCCTCAGCTACCTCTTCCAGTGAAAATGCGAACAAATCCCTATTATCCGTCTTAAATTCTACTCTTCCATCTTTTGCCAGTATCTGATCGTATCTCTTCAAAAATTCTTTTGAAGTAAGACGTCTTCTTGCATGCCGTTTCTTCGGCCATGGATCCGAAAAATTCAGATAAATCCTTGCTACCTCTCCCGGCGCAAATGCATCCGTGATAAGACCTGCATCCATGCAGACAAACCGGATATTCGACAGCTCCGGATCTACGGTCAGCTCCGGCAGTTCCATTCCTTCCTTGCCCGGCACAATGTCCCTTCCACAGAATCCTTCGTATTTCTCCACAGCACGCAGTAACACACTGGAATACCGTTCAATACCGATATAATTAATATCCGGATTCTGCTTTGCAAGTGTCATCAGAAACTGACCTTTTCCCATACCAATCTCAATGTAAATCGGATGATCATTGCCAAAAATCTGATTCCATTTTCCTTTTTGATTATTTTCCTCTTTGATTACAATAGGGTGTGCCTGAAGCACACCCTCTGCACGCGGTATATTTCTAAGTCGCATGTCATCTCCCTTTCCGTTGCACTCACATGCATTCGTCTTTATACGCTCACTTCCCGTTGCACTCACATACCTCTTTCGTCATGAACTCTCGACTGCCAGCAGCCGGAGTTCCTTCCTCCGTGGTGCGTTCGTCTTTGTACGCTCCGAACGCCAAGTTCGCGTGCAAAGCACGCTCACTTTCCGTTGCACTCACATACCATTTTCGTCATGAACTCTTGGCTGCCAGCAGCCGGAGTTCCTTCCTCCGTGGTGCGTTCGTCGCTATCGCTAAAATTCAAAAATCGCCACTCCATATGCCGGAAGCGGATAAGCAAACGAATATGGTCTTCCGTCACATTCGGATTTCTCTGCTTTGTATACAGCCGGCCTCTTCTTACCGGTTCCGCCATATTTTTCTTCATCACTGTTCAGAATCAGGCGGTACTGTTTGCGCTTCGGCACACCAACACGGTAATCTTCTCTTGCCACCGGAGTAAAACTAATCACAAAGAGCAGGTTCTGCCTGCCGCCTTTTGCATGGCGTACAAAGCTGTAAATGCTTCTGTCTCTGTCATCCGCATTGATCCATTCGAATCCTTCCCAGGTGTTATCCTGCTCATAGAATGCCTTTCTGCGGCGGTACAGATGAAGCAGATCACGTACCCAGCTCTGCATCTGCTGATGCTCTTTCTCAGCCAACAGATACCAATCAAGTTCCCGCTTCTCACTCCACTCTCTGAGCTGTGCAAAATCCTGACCCATGAATAGAAGCTTTTTGCCGGAATGTCCCATCATAAATGCATAAGCCGCTTTCAGATTCTCGAACTTCTCCCAGCCAAGCCCAGGCATCTTATTGATCATCGAGCACTTCAGATGTACCACTTCATCGTGTGACAATACCAAAATATACTTCTCACTGTACGCATAACTCATGGCAAATGTCATATTGTAATGCGCTCCCTTACGGAATAACGGATCCAGCTTCATATACTCGGTAAAATCATGCATCCATCCCATGTTCCATTTCAGGCTGAATCCAAGACCGTCATCTTCCACCTCTCCGGTCACCTTTGGCCACGCTGTAGACTCTTCTGCAATCATCACTGCGCCCGGATTACGGCCAAGCACCACTGAATTCAGATGCTTAAAGAATTCCACTGCCTGCAGGTTCTTATTGCCGCCAAATTCATTCGGTACCCATTCGCCGTCCTTTTTACCATAATCAAGATACAGGATCGATGCCACCGCATCCACGCGGAGTCCATCGATATGGAAATGCTCGATCCAGAATAATGCGTTGGATATGAGGAAGTTCTTTACCTCATTCTTGCCAAAATCAAAGATCTTGGTTCCCCAGTCCGGATGCTCGCCCATTCTCGGATCTGCATATTCATACTCCGGTGCACCATCAAAGTCTGCCAGACCATGTGCATCCTTCGGAAAATGTGCCGGTACCCAGTCCAAAATAACTCCAATCTTGTTCTTATGCAGGTAATTGATCATCCACGCAAAATCTTCCGGCGTACCATAGCGTGATGTCGGTGCAAAATATCCGGTCACCTGATAGCCCCAGGAGCCATCAAACGGATGCTCTGCGATACCCATTATCTCTATGTGTGTATATCCCATATCATGGACATACTTGACAATCTCTTTTGCAAATTCACGGTAATTATAGAAACCATCCTCGTCTTCCGGATGCTTCCTCCACGAACCGATATGCACCTCATAAATGGACATCGGCTTCTCTTTGTGATCCCATTTCAAACGTTGATCCATCCACGCCTTATCTGTCCATTTAATCTTCGATATATCCGTAATACGAGACGCTGTTCCCGGTCTCAATTCTGCATAATTCGCATATGGATCTGCTTTGTAGAGCAGCTCTCCTTTTTTTGTCTCAATGCAGAACTTGTACATCTCGTTCTCTTTTGCGCCTTCCACAAAACAGGTATAGATTCCTACCGGATCATTCCTCTCCATTACATCCGCAGTCAGATCCCAATCATTAAACTCGCCAATGACAGATACTTTCTGTGCGTTCGGTGCCCACACTGCAAAATATGTACCCTTTTTATCTCCATCTTCAACCAGGTGTGCACCCAGCTTTTTATAAATCTCATAATGATTGCCCTGTCCCAGCAGATACTGATCCAGTTCGCCAATCTCGTATGGTTTCACTCTCCTCTTTCCCTCCATAACTTCACCCTCTTCTGGTCATATTTCTTTACATATAATTATACTTGATACCCCCGTAAAAAGAAAGAGTTTTGAACAGCAATCTGTCCAAAACTCTCTTTTGTACTATCTTCTTTTTATTAGATTCGGAAGTCATCCTCTTTCAGAATGATACGGTCTCTGTCATCGGTTCCTTTACCGAATACTCGTCTTGCAAAATGCTTTACATTTGCTTTCTGCGAATGGTCAATGGCATCATCCATAATCTCTTTTACTTCTGCAACCGTCACTGCGTGATCCTCTCTCTGCATTACATCGATTCGGCTATACAGTGCCAGAATACCCATTTCATCCAGTTTATAACCATTTTCCTTCGCATAGGTCTGTCCGAATGTTACCAGCTCATCGTTGATAAATACCGGAAGTTCCAGTTTAGAAGTGAACTTCTTCTTGAAAGATGGATTAGCAGTAAAGAGCTTCTCCAATGGTTTTCTCTGATCCTCCAGAACTACCAGAAGTTCTCCTGTTCTCTTCTCCATCAGGCGATTCAGATCACGAACGGTTCTGGTATTCAGCTGGCCGGCCTTCTCAATGATGATCGCACCGCCGCGCAGCTTCTGTACGATACCTCCAAGTTCTTTCTTGTTCAGAGACTCTCCTGTAACAATTGCTACCTTACCTTGTTTCAGATTTCTCTGCTTCTGAATTGCCTTTACAATATCTACTGCAAGAACGGTCTTACCAGATCCCTTGTGTCCGATAACCACGATATTACCGGTACGTGATGTTCCTTCTCTCCGCTCTCTGCGGTCATTGTCCAAAACTTCTACGATCTGTTCGCTCATGCCTCGTACCGGTACGAAATAAGAGAATAACTGTTTCTGCTCCTCTGTCAGACCGGCGCGAAGACCGATCTCACTGGTAGCACTCAGATCATAACGTCCGGTTACTACGAATCCTGTGTCAAATGGTACGCCTCCGCGTCCTTTCTTGATACGTCTCTGGATCTCTTCCTCACTAGGTTCTTCAATCGTCAGATCATCGATGTTGCTAAGATCCGGTTCCGGCTCTTCTTCCTCGAACTCATCCTCAAAGTCGCCCTCTTCAAATTCGTCTTCCTCGAATTCATCATCGTCGTATGCTTCTTCACCTTTCGGCTCTTCCTCATACTCATCATATTCTGCGTCGAGATCATCATCCAGGAAGTCGTCATTCACATCGTCTTCTTCAAATTCATCATCGAAGAATCCCTGATCATCGTTTTCTTTTTCTGCATCAGTCTCTTCCAGTTCACGGAGCAGATCTGCCAGATCATCCGTTTTATCCGGAACTTCTTCATATTCAGCTTCCTCGAACTCGTCTTCTTCGAATTCGTCCTCATCTGCTTCTACTTCTTCCAGTTCAGCTTCCTCAAATTCGTCTTCCTCTGCCTCTACTTCCTCCAGTTCAGCTTCCTCGAACTCGTCCTCTTCGAATTCATCTTCATCTGCTTCTACCTCTTCCAGTTCAGCTTCTTCGAATTCGTCTTCCTCTGCCTCTACTTCCTCCAGAGCTTCTTCAATTTCCTGAGTTTCCTCTTCTTCCTGCTTTCTGCGGGCTTCCGCTTCAGCCTTAGCCTTCTCAGCTGCCTCCTGCTCCAGACGTCTCTCTTCTGCTTCTGCTTCTTCAATCGCACGTCTGCGCTCTTCTTCTGCTCTCTGCTCTGCCAGCAACCGTTCTTCTTCTGCTCGCCGTGCCGCTGCTCTTCTGGCTTCTTCTGCTGCCTTCTGTTCAGCAATACGACGTGCTTCCTCGGCCGCTCTCTGCTGTTCTTCGATGCGTCGCGCTTCTTCCTCACGACGTTTCTCTGCTTCCAGCTTCTTCTGCGCAAGGATCTCTTCATCTTTCTTCTTCTGGATCTCAATCGCTTCCGCATTATCCTTCTGCTTAGCTTCCCATGCCTGCAGGATATCGTCAATCTTCATCTGACCGGTTACACGCAGATCTTCATCTGATTTATTCAATGCTTTGCGTTCCGGATTCTCTCCATTCGCAACCGCCATTCCCTTTTTCAGTGCCTCTGCAAGGGTTGCGCCCTTTACAGACTGGCGCAGACCGGATCTCTTATGTGGCTTTTCTGCCGGTTCTTCTGACGCCTCAGCTTCTTTCTTCTCAGCCGTCAGCGGAACTTCCTCTGTCTCAGCTACTGCCGCAAGAGCCTTTGCTGCGATATCTTCTGTAGATACCTCTTTTGGTTCTTCTCTAAGAATCGATGTCTCCGCTTCTTTATCCTCACCTTTATCTGTGTCTTTTTCAGGGGATTCTGCCACAGCATTCTCCGGTGCTTCTTCAACCGCCTTAGCTTCCTCTTCCTGCTGTTCCTCTGCTTCTTCAGACTCAACCACCGGATGCTCATATGCTTTCTTCTGGCTGTTGTATTTCTCCTGCTGAAGCGGTGTCAACGGCTTATACTTCATCTTAAGCTCCATCGCTTTATAAACGTATTTACCTTCGCTGAACCACAGGATCAGATCATCACATTCCTCCAGACACTCTGCCGTCATACCGGTCTGATCATACAGACATGCTAACTCGTATGCCCATTTTTCAATATATTCTGCTTTCTTAAATTCTTCCAGCGCATCAATCTGCTCCGACAGCGGTGCACGACGCGCCTTCAGAATCTTATATTTTAAAATGTACTGATTCGGATCTTTCGGTGCCAGCTTCACAAATTCTTCATAGCAATCGGAAGCTTCATCCACATCATTCAGCCTGAGTGCCAGTGTTCCCAGACGATAGATCGTCTTTCTGCTGTTTGGTGCACGATCATATGCTACAAACAACACATCCCTGCTCTTCTGATATTCTCCGTTAAATTCATATATCTCACTGACGCTGTTCAGCATCGCCGGATTCTTCACCCGACGCCAGTCTATGGTATCCGCAATCTCCATCGCTTTTTTATAACGCTTGCGCTCCATATGCTCCAGCATCTGCTCTGTTTTTACCCGATATTCATATTTATCCAATGTTCTCACCTCAAAATGTTTCAGTAATACTGCAAACTATGTTTTTATATAGCTTATTTCAGTTTAACATACGGTGTATTCATTGTCAAAATTTTCGCGGTAAGTTGTTAAAAATCTGTTACAATTTCATTACTATTCCAAACGACATTTTTCTACAAGATCAAGTCGTCTATTTTCTGATAATCTGCCATATCGTAGGCTTCGATAATGTTTCCCTTAACCACATACAACGTATTATCCACGTAGACTCCTCGCGCCGACTGGTAGCCATTTCCATTAACCGTCTCATTCATCAGACATTCAAATCCATTCGTATCATTATAGGAAAATACATAATAATTCTCACCGTTGTTTCCATCTGCCGCAAATCCGATCACATTTTTCTCCGGATCAATCAGCACTGCCTTGTAATCATACATCACAGCTGCGCTGTAGACATTTTCCAGTGTGTACTTCTGTATCTCTTTCACATCACTGCTGTCACTGATATCAAACATGGACAGCTTCACGCCATTCGTGGTAAATCCATCCTCATCCACATCCATACCGATGCCAAGCAACAGATTTTCTCCATAGAAATGCAGATATTCGGAAAATCCTGGTATCTTTAGTTTCCCGATGATCTTCGGATTCTTCGGGTCCGACAGATCTACGGAAAACAACGGATCTGTCTGCTCATATGTCACAAAATACCCCGTATCTCCCAACAGCCTCGCAGAATATACCTGTTCTCCCTCTGCAAGCCCGGTGATCGATCCAACTTCCTTCATATTTGAATCCAGAATATATAATCCATTCGTCTCGTCATCGGTAGTGACCACCCGCAGATAGCCATCATATTCATCAATACTGAACGAATCATTGATATATCCATCCACCTTGCCGGATGCCTCTGCTTTCAGTTTCCCATCTTTATAAGAAATACGCTTTATCACGGTCTCCGTTTTATCTGACCATTGAGTCTCATACCAATAGATGTTGTCGTTGCTCACATAAAGTTCTCCACCATCGCTGAAAATGGCTTTGGTGTCCTGAATTTCTCCTGGCTTTGCAACATCTACCGAACTTACCACTTCGTACATATATGCCTGAGAAAACGGCGGCAGGTAAATGTCATCTGCCTCCAGCATCTGTTGATTCACATACGGAATATAATCTTTCTTATCCTTTGGTGTGATTCCGCTCGTTACATCGACCGAATACTGAGTAAACAGATACAGATGTCCGTCCGTCAAACGAGAGGATGTGTAAGATCCACTCTGTGTCACTTCCCCTGCCTTCTCTGGCTTCTCCGGATCTGTAATATCATAAGTTGTCACCCTTGTATCTGTCGAAGCATACGTCCAGGTACCATCCTCTCTCTCCTGATTAAATTCGCTGACGAGAATCAGATGACCATCATTGACATAGAATTCTCTGGCTTGATCATCATCTTCAACCGGTATAGAAATAACCATCTGCAATTCTCCATTTGAAGTATCCACAATTGCCACAGACCTGCCATTATCTTTTAATGTATACAGATAACGTCCATCTGTCTTAACCACATCTGCTTCGTCTACACCTTCCTGACGTACATTGGTTTCTGAATACACTGCATTTTCTGAGGATTTGCTGTTCTGCGCCACTCCTGTATCCACGGCCGCCGCTGAATTCGTGCTCGATGAATCTTCTGCTGATTCCGTCACAACGCCCCGTTCCAGCATTCCGGTATCTGTGCCATATTGGTTATCCTGATTCGCCTGCAGATATTCATAGATCTGATCATAGCTTTTCGCTGTCTGAATGTCGGAACTCTCAGCCTGATCGGTTGCTGTATCTTGTTTTTCTACAGGTGATACTCTCTGTGGACTTTTCTGAATCCCCCACACTGCGCCGCATACCAACAGACAACAAGCTGCCGCGAGTCCTGCCGTATACCCCTTCTTCCAATGATACTTTTTCGGTCGCTCTGACAACCGCTTTTCTATCTGATCCGGCCGCAGACTGTCTGGAATCTGGATATCTTCTGATTTCTTGCGAAGCTGTTCTATCATATCTTCTTCCCATTTATTCATAACTTGCGCCTCCCTTCTTCAACACCATACTCATCTTACCGATTGCTCTGCTTCTCTTAGAACGTACTGTCCCATCTTTTATATGGAGAATCTTGCTGATCTCCTGACTCTGATATCCACCATACACCGACAGGCCGATGATCATCCGCTCCTCTTCTGAAAGCACCGCAAGTGCACGCCTGAGATCAAGGCGCAGATTCATCACATCCTCTCCCACCGCCTCGTCCGATAATTGCTCCCACACATTTTCATTCTCCACCGGACTCTGCTTCGCCATTGCCTTTAATTTGTGCTTGCACACATTTGACAATATCGTAAACATCCAGCTTTTGAACGCATCTTCGCTGCGCAGCGTATGTATCCTCTCATACCCTTTTATAACGGTCTCGCTCACTACATCCTCCGCATCATGGGGATTCCTCATCATACACAATGCATAGCGGTACAGGTCTTTATAGATAGTCTCATACATTCCGGCAAATGCTGCCGCATCACATTTCATGCTGTACCTCCTTCAAATCTCATTTTCTTGTTTACTTATCGATACCATACGGGGTGTTTCGTGGTTCATGACTTATGACTCTGGTATCTATATATAAGATTACTGGAATTCACGATTTGTTGCATTAAATTTTAGATTTTTATTTGACTTACTAACGATTTTTCACTTTCTAATTTTAGTTTCTTTGATATTTGTTTACTTCTTTTCAACATCTAAAATGAGGAACTCAAATTTTTCTTTAAATTTAAGTTCCTCATTTCACTTTCTCAATTATCCTCTATAGTAATTGATCAGACATCCTTTCAGGATGATCTCTCTTTCTACGTCTGTCAGCTCGCCAAGCTTCCATGACAATTCTGTGATCTCATCTCCGATCACATATGCATGGATCACTTCATCTTTATCCTCTACCGCTTTTCGGATATCCGGTACAAAGATATAATCTCCGTTCTTGAAGCTCAGATGCTCATGATCTTCTTCTGTAATAAATGGCAGCATACCCCAGTTGATCAGATTCGAACGATATCTCTTGGTCGCATACTCGTTGGCAATATTAGCCCAGCCGCCAAGTACCTTCTGACAGGATGCCGCCTGTTCTCTTGCCGAACCATCTCCTGGTTTTACCGCAAATATCGTGCTTCCGATTCCCAGATTGCTCCGGTTTACACCTTCAAAGTTATCATGCACCTTACTCATGATTGTCTGTAATTCTGGCAGTGCTGTCTTCGGGCAGGTGTCTGCCTCGATTGCTTTCTGTGCCTTCTGTACTTCTTTTGCCCGTCCTACATATCCCGGATCTTTTCTTGACAGCGCAAATTCCGCGAGTCCGAGTGGATTAGAACGGTAAGAAGATGTCTCGCCTGACGGAATCAGCTCATCTGTCGTCGTTACCGGATCATGGATCTCCGATACTACTTTCAATAACAAATTCTGTGGCAGCGGCTGCATTTCCGGCCAGTCCTTGATATTAGGTCCAAATTTAATCTCCACAGACGGATCTGCCACGCCATGACTGTCAAACACACGGTTCGCATAGATCTTACTGTCGAAGTGATACTTCTGTCCCTTGTACTGTACGTCCAGATCCGTTGCAGGTGTCAGAAAGCCTTTGTTCGCTGCAGTTGCTGCAATGGAACGCGCATCCATTAATGCTACTGACGCGATCTGTCCACTCTGAAGTTTCGATCCTTCTCTGTTCGGGAAGTTACGGGTAGAGTGACGGATTGAGAATGCGTTGTTCGCCGGAGTATCTCCCGCACCAAAGCATGGTCCGCAGAACGCCGTCTTCACAATCGCTCCGGATTCGATCAAATCAGCCACTGCTCCATTTTTCACCAGCTCCATATAAATCGGCGTACTTGCCGGATATACGCTGAATGTAAATTCGTCCGCACCGATATATTTGCCCTTGATAATGTCTGCTGCCGCGCAGATATTTTCAAATCCACCGCCGGCACATCCCGCGATCAGTCCCTGATCCACATAGAGCTTGCCGTCTACAATCTTGCTCTGCAACGAATAATCTACCGCGCCATCCAGACTTACCAACGCCTTCTTCTCTACTTCATGAAGAATATCTTCCAAATTCGCATTAACTTCATCGATCGTGTATACATTGGACGGATGGAACGGCATTGCGATCATCGGTTTGATCTCACTCAGATTCACATACACCATACCGTCATAGTACGTCACTGCTCCCGGATTCAGTTCTTTATAATCACCCTCACGTCCGTGAATCTCATAGAACTCGCGGATCTTCTCATCCGTCTTCCAGATAGAAGACAGACAGGTGGTCTCTGTGGTCATAACATCGATACCGATACGGAAATCTGCACTCAGCTTATCCACACCGGGACCGATAAATTCCATAACCTTATTATTCACATATCCATTACCAAACGTCGCACCGATAATCGCCAGTGCTACATCCTGAGGACCGACACCCTTCCTCGGCTCGCCGTCCAGATAGATCGCAATGACTTCCGGCATGCGGATATCGTAAGTCTTATTCAACAACTGCTTTACAAGCTCCGGTCCTCCCTCGCCCATTGCCATAGTACCCAACGCACCATAACGAGTGTGGCTGTCAGAACCAAGAATCATCTTTCCGCCACCTGCCAGCATCTCTCTGGCAAACTGATGGATAACAGCCTGATGAGGCGGTACATACACGCCGCCATATTTCTTTGCACATGTCAGTCCAAACATATGATCATCTTCATTGATCGTACCGCCAACTGCACACAGCGAATTGTGGCAATTAGTCAGGACATAAGGAATCGGAAATTTTTCCAGTCCGGATGCTCTCGCAGTCTGTATAATACCGACAAATGTAATGTCGTGAGATGTCAGCTTATCAAACTTAATCTGCAACCGTTCCATATTGCCAGATGTATTGTGCGATTCCAGAATGCGGTAAGCCATCGTCTGCTTTACGGCTTCCTCTCTGGATATCTTCTGTCCGGTCTTCTGCTCCACTTGACGCGCATCTTCTGCAATCTCTGTTCCATTCAGAAGATATACGCCTTTATCGTAAAGTTTTACCATATTCTTCTCCTCCTTCCAGCCCCTCTTAACGGACTGACTTCGTTTGTTTAGTGTAACACAAAAAGCGGTTGCCATACAATAAGCAACCGCCCTTTATTATTGGTTATTCAGATATTTTAAATGCTTTTCTACCATAACCGCAATCTTAAATGTCAGTGCGTCCTCAAAGACTCTGACATCCAAACCTGTCTTCCGCTGAATCTTCTCCAGGCGATACACCAGCGTATTCCGGTGTATAAATAACTTACGGGCTGTCTCAGAAATATTAAGATTATTATCGAAAAATGCATATACCGTGACCAGTTCTTCATCATCGAACATCTCCGTTGCATTTACAGCCAGCACTTCTTTCAGAAACATTTCGCACAGAGATCTTGGTAACTGATGAACAAGACGTCCGATGCCAAGTTCATTATATGCCAGCACACCGCGCTCTCCATAAAATACCCGTCCCACTTCCAGTGCCATGTTCGCTTCTTTATATGAACGAGATACCTCTTTCAGCTCCTGCACGATCGTTCCGTAGGATACTCTCACATTCACCATTGCTTCCATACTCAGAGTATCTACGATTACTTTCGCCATCTGCAGGATCTCCGGGTAATCCTCTTTATTTTCCAGTTCTTTTACTAATATAATATGTCCTTCGTCTACCGCTGTAACAAAATCCCTGGTTCCCATACCATAAAGTCCACGCATTGTTTCAAGTACCAGATTGTCATTCTCATCCTTCGGTTCTACGATAAACACGACTCTCCGTCGCTCATTTGCAATGTGCAGTTTTCTTGCACGATTGTAAATGTCCACCACAAGCAGATTGTCTAACAGCAGATTCTGAATAAAGCGATCTTTATCCATCTGTTCCCCACATGCTTTCATCAGCCCGACCACCTGAATAACGCCCATACGCCCTGCCAGCATACGGTCATCACCAGTCCCGGTCAGTGCCATCACATACTCCAGTGCACGATCTGCATATATGGCAAATAACGCTGTCTCTTCATCCGCTCTCTCCGATATATCTTCCATTTCACTGTCTTCTATAAAGCTTTTTACTTTGTCCTTCAGAGTCTCAGACTCCGATGCAGATGACGCCATACTCTCTCCATCTGCTCCCCACAGTGAAATCTCATATCCCGATACTCTCTTGATATCCTGTATTGTTTTCTGAATCACCTGATTCGTCAGCAAACAATCCCCTCCCATTCTGCATCCTGTAGCTTTCTTCTTTCATCACCCGCATGCGATAATCAAAGCGTGCAATCTCAACTTCTGTTTTCTGATATTTAATATAACTGCACACCGCCACAGTTGCAACCATAATTGGGAGAATTACCTTTATTTTCATACGCACCTTCTTTCTGATTCCCCTGCCCACACAACATATGTCTATTATACATAATTCGTGTTAATTTGTGAGAAATTGTGTCGTTCCGCCCTGTCGCCTATACTATTTCGGTAAAGTCTGTAATCCATAATATGGTAATGCAGTTTATGAATACAAATGGAGACGATGAATCCTCATCGTCTCCTGTGTCTCTTTATAATTTTTCCAATATTCTAGTTTGTAATCGTCAATTCGGTCTCTTTATCGAATACATGGATCTTCTCCGGATCAAGTGCAAAATCGATCATATCATTCGTTCTTGCCTTGGTATCCGGTTTTACTCTTGCAGTCATATTCGCTCCATCGTAATCGAAGTACAGGAATACTTCCGCTCCCAGCATCTCGTATACACGGATCTTCGCTGTGATCACTGTATCACGGTGTGCTGCCAGGTATTCCGGATCATCATGAATATCTTCCGGACGAATACCAAGAACAACTCTCTTGCCATCATATCCTCCATCGATCAGCTTCTTAGCTTTGTCCTTCGGCAGGCGGATATCTGCATCCTGCAGAGACAGGATCACGCCGTCCCCTTCTACGCAGCAAAGCGCATCTACAAAGTTCATCTGCGGAGATCCGATAAATCCTGCTACGAACAGGTTATTCGGCTTATCATACAATACCTGTGGTGTATCTACCTGCTGTACGATACCACCATTCATAACTACGATTCTGGTTCCCAGTGTCATTGCCTCTGTCTGGTCATGTGTTACATAGATAATGGTAGTTCCCAGTCTCTGATGCAGTCTGGAAATCTCTACTCGCATCTGTCCACGAAGCTTGGCATCCAGATTAGACAGTGGCTCATCCATCAGGAATACCTTTGGATCACGTACGATTGCACGTCCCATAGCTACACGCTGACGCTGACCACCTGACAATGCCTTCGGCTTACGATCCAGCAATGGCTCCAGATCAAGAATCTTAGCAGCTTCACGAACCATCTTATCAATCTGCTCTTTCGGCACTTTACGGAGCTTCAGACCAAATGCCATATTGTCATATACCGTCATATGCGGATACAGGGCATAGTTCTGGAATACCATCGCAATATCACGATCCTTAGGATCTACATCATTCATCTTGGTGTCGCCAATGTATAACTCTCCACCTGTAATATCTTCCAGACCTGCGATCATACGAAGTGTTGTAGACTTACCACATCCTGATGGTCCGACAAAGATAATAAACTCTTTATCTTCAATCTCAAGATTAAAATCTTTTACTGCTTCATATCCGTTTGGATATGTTTTATTAATATGTTTTAATGATAAACTTGCCATGTTCGTTCCTCCTGAGTAAACAGTCTTTTTCTACTGTCATCCATTATACCGAATCCATTCTTTGGTTACTATGACCAGGTTGAACAATCTTTTTACCGATTCTTAGTCAGATTGTCCAAGTTCAAGTAGCATTCTGTATATATCGCGTTTGCTGACTCCACGATCTTTCGCTACCTGCTTCATTGCCGACTTGTGATCCATGCCCTGAGACTCATAATGTTCCATATGTGCTTCTAACGGCATTTGTTCCCACTGCTCCTGCTCTTCTGCCTTCAGTTCCTCCCGGCTTCTGCCCTCGATCACCAGTACACATTCCCCTTTTGGTGCATTTTCCTGATAATACTCACAGGCTTCCGCAATATGTGTCTGCCATGCAGTCTCATGCTTCTTCGTCAGTTCCCGGCAGATAGTAATCCGACGGTTGCCAAGCGCTTCCAGTAGTTCCTTTAACGTCTTCACCAATCGATGCGGTGCTTCGTAGCAGATAACCGTGCGAGTGTCATTTTTCAGCTCTTCCAGTACCTGCTGCCGTTCTTTTTTGTCCGAAGGGAGAAATGCTTCAAATGCAAATCTTCTGGTGGACAATCCTGATAATGTGAGCGCGGTAATACATGCCGCAGCTCCCGGCAACGATGTTACCGGCACTCCGGCCTCATAACACATCTGCACCAGTTCTTCTCCCGGATCAGAAATACCCGGTGTACCCGCATCTGTGATCAGTGCCAGATTCTTTCCCTCCAGAAGCATCTGTACTAACTTATGTCCTTTTTCAATTTTGTTATATTCATGGTAACTGGTCATCGGTGTCTTAATCTCAAAATGGTTCAGCAGCTTGATACTGTTACGGGTATCTTCTGCTGCGATCATATCCACTTCTTTCAATGTCCGAATTACCCGAAATGTCATATCTTCCAGATTACCGATTGGTGTCGCACACAAATATAATGTTCCCGGATTCATAATTATCCTCCTGTAACTGTGCTTTATTTCTTATCTTTTACTCTGCCGTTCTGCTATCTCTCTTCCCGGCTCTTCTTCATATCGCCGTACATAGCCAGTACTTCTTCTGTATAACTTCCATCCTGTTCATATACGATCAGCGGTGCTTCCACCTGCATCCGTGGTCTGCCATTCTTCATGCCTTCGATCAACACCATACTCGGTTCCTTATCGACTCTGGAATATACGAGACGCATCCGCTTCGGTTCCAGCTTTGCCCTGCACATCTCACACATGATTTCCGGCAACCGGAATGGACGATGAACCATATAGAATCTGCCTTTGTCTTTCAATAACTTCGCACTCTGTTCTACCACATCCTGCAGTGTGCAGTACACTTCATGTCTGGCAATGTACTTGGCTTCGTTGTCATTTTTCAGACCATGCTCTCCGATCATATACGGAGGATTTACCGTAATAACTTCAAAAGAGGCTGCGCCATACAGGGCTGCCGCCTCTTTGATATCTCCGGTCTTTATCTCGATTTTCTGTTCCAGATCATTATACTGCACACTCCGTCTCGCCATATCCGCGCTGGCTTCCTGAATCTCCAGCCCGCCGTAAAATGCGCCCTGATTCTTGGATTCCAGCAGAATCGGAATCACACCGGTTCCGGTTCCAAGATCCAATGCTTTCTCGCCACGCTTCACACGGGCAAAAGACGACAACAACACTGCATCAATACCAAAACAGAATCTGGACGGATCCTGGATCAGATAATATCCGCCCGTCTGCAGATCATCCAGACGTTCGCCCGGATGGATCAGCTCATTCTTATCGTATTCTCTACTCATCGTTTAATTTGGATGCTCCGTTCTTCTCTTCCAGACCTCTGAGTTCCTTCATTTCTTCCTTAGAAACACGATTATTCTTTCTGCGGCGCGGTTTGAATCGAAGTTCATCCACTTTATAATCACGAACTTCCTTTTCGTCATTATCCAGTGATACAATAACCTTAACCGTCTGACGCAGTACATTTACCGACTGTACTTCTCCCTTCAGCTTCTCCGGTGTGGTCACATAGTCGCCGATAGATGGTAAATGACTGTTCAGCTCTTCGTATGTCTCTTCCTCATTGGTCAGACAGCACATCAATCGTCCACACACACCTGAAATCTTAGTCGGATTCAATGACAGATTCTGCTCCTTCGCCATCTTGATCGATACCGGTGCAAATTCTGTCAGATAAGTATGACAGCACAGCGGTCTTCCGCAAATGCCAATGCCTCCGCGGATCTTTGTCTCATCGCGGACGCCAATCTGCCGCAATTCGATTCTGGTGCGGAATACACTTGCCAGATCCTTTACCAGTTCGCGGAAGTCGATACGTCCATCCGCGGTAAAATAAAACAGTACTTTGTTATTATCAAATGTATATTCTGCATCGATCAGTTTCATTTCCAATCCGTGCTTGCGGATCTTTTCCTGACAGATCTTAAATGCCTCTTTTTCCTTTTCCCGGTTCTTTGCCTCTCTCCGCACATCATCCTGTGTGGCAATTCGGATAACCGGTTTCAATGGCTGGGATATCTGATCATCCGGCACCTCTTTTATACCGGTTACCACTGAACCAAACTCCACGCCACGCGCAGTCTCTACGATTACTTTATCTCCCGCTTTCAGTTCCAGTCCTCCTGGCGAGAAGAAATAGATTTTTCCTGCCGTGCGGAATCTTACTCCAATTACTTTTATCATTTAGCCGTTCTCCTTTATTGTAAGACACAGAAGCTCCATAACCAGCTCGAAATTAACATTCGCATCCAGTCTGGTCTTCGCCTTTTCAAGACTTTCCAGTATCAGCTCGATACCTTCATATGAACTTCTGGTCGCCTGCTCCTTGATGCTGGATACCTGATCCTTAAATACAATCTCATTCACATCTTTGGTCGCCTTATATAATAACACATCTCGATACCATATCATAATAATATCCAGATAATCATTGATTTCTAATTTATATGTCTGACATCTCTTGATCGCTTTTTCGATCTCGCTGATTTCCATATCATGGATATATTTCAAAAGCTGTACTACTTCATCACGGATCTCCCCGAAATGTTCGGACTGTGCCAGCATGATTGCTTTGCCCATATTGCCCTGTGCAAATGCTGTACAGATATCAGCCTTGTAATCCGGTACTTCCAGTTTCTCCATCAGGTATTTGCGGATCAGCTTATCGCGGATATTGCGCAGCTTCAACATGACACATCTGGAAGTGATGGTCGGAAGAAGCTTCTCTGCATTCTCAGTCAGGAGAAAGATCACCGCATACTCCGGTGGCTCTTCCAATGTCTTCAGCAATGCATTCTGCGCCTGCGTCGTCATCAGATCTGCCTCCGGTACAATATAAATCTTATATGGTCCCTGATACGGCTTGATCTCAATATCGTTATTCAGCTGTGTACGAATGTCATCCACACTGATCGTATTCGGCTTCTCATGCTGCACCCAGATTACATCCGGATGATTGCCACTATCTGTCTGTTTGCAGGAATGACACTTGTTACAAGGCGAACTTCCCTGTTCCTCACAAAGCAGCGTCTCTGCAAAAAGCGTTGCCAGCATCTTCTTACCCGAACCACGTTCTCCGTTTAGAATGTACGCATGAGAAACCTTATTAGCGTTCACTGCGTTCTGAATATATTCGATAATATTTTTATGTCCTACTACGTCCTTAAAGCTTCCCATTGCACATCACTCCTGTTATCTCATTTAAACATGTCTCCATGTCCGTATTTCTATATCTTTTATCTATCCCGAGACGCTTCAGATTCTCCTCGCAGAAATCTTCTTCATCCGCAAGAAATCTCCGGCACATCTCTTTATACTTTGGAACTGCCTGTCTGCGCTCCCGTTCCAGTGCTCTTGCAAGCCGTTCCCCATCTTCCACTTCTATATAGATCGGAACCAGATGCTCCGCACCATAATATTCCCGGATCTTCTCATAGGTCTCCAATGTGCCGATCAACAGATAATCACCTTGCTCCAGGTCAATCTGACCGTCATCTACGGTAAAATATTTCCAGATACCATGTACCGTGTTATATGCCCGAAGCTCCACGATCTTACCGTCTGTTTCCAGCTCGGCAAGCTGCTTATCATCCACAAAATGATATTCCACTCCGTCCTGCTCGCCTTCCCGGATCGGTCTGGTTGTATACGGCACTACCCTGTGTATCTGCGGCAGTCGCTCCAGAACCTTCTGATACAGCGTATCCTTTCCTGATGAACTTTTTCCCATCATGCAATATATCTTCCCCATGTCTGATCCTCATTCTCTTGTGTATCTTACTATATCTACAGTCATTTTACCAGTTTTTTTGCACTCGCAGATAATCGTCTTTTTCTAATCCCTCTATGGAAAATCCTACTTTTCGGTAATCTTGCAGCAACCTTACCGCCTCTTCTGTCACCTGTTCACCCGGCACGATCAACGGACTTCCCGGCGGATAAAGATAGGCATATTCCACTGATATTCTGCCCACACTCTCTTCCCATAATACCATCTCGGTCTCTTCCAATGGAATTTCAAGCGCCCTGGCACTGTTCATGACCTGCGGATTCTTAGGGAGTCTTCCCATAGCATCCTCCATAGCTTCCACCACATCATTCAGCGCCATCTGTTTGCCCACGTTCATCTGCTCATTTTTCAATCCAATCTCGCTGTCTATCTCCAGAAATGCCTTTACTAATCTCTGAAAACCTTCATCCGTATCACTGACCGACGTCATTGCAATCACATAAGTCCCTGCCGCCATCTCCATCTGCAAATGGTATTTCACACGCAAAATGCGATACAGTTCCCTTCCACTAAGGCCAACTCCCTTCGCCGATACGACAATCTTAGACCAATCATAATGCTCCGTCTCCAAAAGCTTCAAGTACTTCATCTGCTTCAGCTGCGCCCGGGCTTCCTGCAATCTCTTCACATACGGTACAAACATCTCGTCTCGTTTTTCTGCCAGCAGATGCACGCAGTTATCGATCGACGCCATCAACACATACGAAGGGCTGCTGGACTGCAGCAGATCCAGATAACGGAAGATCCGTCTGCGATCTGCAAGTTCACCCTGTACATGCAAAATAGCTGTCTGTGTAAGCGACGGCAGTGTCTTGTGAACGCTGTGAATTACCACATCAGCTCCTTTTGCCAGTGCATTTTTATCAAAATACGGATGAAATCCCAGATGTGCTCCATGTGCCTCATCCACGATCAGTGGAATACCATATGCATGCACCACTGCGGCAATTCCTTCCACATCAGAAATCACGCCATCATATGTCGGAGACACGATTACCACAGCGCGTATGTCCGAATGCTCCATAAGCGCAGTCTTCACTGCGCTTACAGAAATATAAGTATTCAGATGTAAATCCTCATCAAATTCCGGATACAGATAGACCGGATTCAATTCATTCAGATAGACTGCGTGATAGACTGATTTGTGGCATTGTCTGGCAAATAGTATCTTATCGCCCTTCTTCGTGCAGCCAAGTATCGCACTCAGGATTCCTACTGTACTTCCATTCACCAGAAAACGGCTTTCTTCCGCGCCGTACACTCTGGCTGTCAGCTCCTGCGCATCTTTCAGAATTCCACTTGCGTGATGAAGGTCGTCAAACCCTTCAATCTCCGTGATATCGATTCCAAATGGAAGATTGTCGCCCCAGGATGTCTGTCTCTTATGCCCCGGCATATGAAATCCGTAATAATCCGATGCCTGGTAGGCACTCAATCTGTCATATAATCTCTCCATATTACCATCCTTATTCTTATGATGAACTTCTTATCTATTTTACCAGTTTACATACATTATGTCAAGATATGCAGTCTAATTTGTCTCGCATTTGACTCTCTACTTTCAAGAAGACCTTCTTCTCATTATCATGCCAGATATTCCTCCAGAATTTCCCGGATCAACACTTCCTTAGATACATTTTTATCCTGCCTTGCAGGTGTCGGCTTTGTCACAGACTCCCTTGCAGGCTCTCTTTCAGAAACTTTCTCTGCTTCTCTTTTAGGAACTTTTTCCACTTCTCTTTCAGGGATTTTCTCCGGTTCTCTTATGGTTTCCCTTATGGATTCTCTTGTCGCTTCCTTTACCGGCATATTTTCAGGCATAAGTTCCGGAACAGGCTCCTGTTTCATTTCCTGCTTCTTCTCTGGCATAATCTCCGATACTGATTCTTCTTCGTATTTTGATATACTCTTTTCCCGGTTCTTTTCGTATTTGCGCGCACAGAAATTATCCAGATAATCTACCATATATGTGCGTATTGCCTGCAGACGATAATTCTCATCTACTGACACCCGCAGTGCAAATAAAATAACACCTGCGGCCAGTCCAAATGCGCCATTACGCAGTACCTGATCATTCATTCCATGAAGCACGTATTCTCCAAATGCTGCCAATACACCGATTGCCGCACAGATCCACGCCGTCCCCTTTTCTAATCTTCGCCAGCTGTGAAGTGATAATCCTGCAATCCGGTATTCATATATGTATTTCTCCACAAACACTTCCACATTCTGCACGCGATCACTTACCATACACGCATGCTCATATTTTGCCCGGATCAGGCGCATCAACGGATGCGTGCTTTTCCCCATGTTTGCTGCCGCCCATACCAGTTTCTTAAGCGTCACCCCTGTAATAATTTTACTGATCAGCCCGATCGATGCCACAGCCCCCAGTAGCACAAACTGCAAATGCCTGTCCATTATCATTTCCAACATAATAAATGCCCTCCTTCTTTGTTTCGATTATACTCGAAACGCCGAACGAGGGCGGAAAAACCGTTCTTCATATTTCGCATAGAGTTCTGCGAGTTTTCTCATATTCTGTCAGGCTTGTCCATCTCTGTCAGATCTGGTCACCTCGCATTCAGCCATAACGCTACGCAAGCTTTGTCATTAATTTCTCCACAAGTCGTACACTGTGGGCAATTGCTTTCTTCTCAAAGGTCGGATAGTCCTCAGAGGCACTGCCATCTGCCTTGTCCGAAATAGCACGAATAATGACATACGAAATGTCATTGAGGTATGCGGTATGAGCAATTGCAGCTCCCTCCATCTCCGTACACAGTCCGCCAAAATTACTGCGGATCTTCTCTTTCACTTCATCAGAAGCCACAAACTGATCTCCGCTTACCACTCTTCCGGTAAATGTATGAATATCCGGATTCGCTTCCTCATTCGCCTCTACTGCCAGACGGATCAGCTTCTCATCAGCCGGAAATGCCAGAATATCCATTCTCGGCACTTCTCCCAACGGATAACCAAAGGCAGTCGCATCCATATCATGATGAAGTGCATCGGTAGAGATCACCATATCTCCAATATCAATCTTTGCATCCAGCGAACCCGCGATTCCTGTGTTAATCAATGTATCTACATGAAATTCCGATGCCAGAATCTGTGCACACACTGCCGCATTGACCTTACCAATACCGCTGCGCACTACAGTCACCTCTTTACCTTCCAGCTTACCTGCCACAAATTGCATAGAAGCCCGGTCTGTTACCTTCTCCACTTCCATCTTCTCTTTTAATGCTGCTACTTCTTCATCCATAGCTCCGATAATACCGATCATATCTCATCCTCCTTTTCTACCTCCGATAGTATACCATGTTTTTCATGACGACTCTATAATTCTGTGCACATTTTTACTCTGGTATTTTCTATCTGCTTCTGTTATAATGCCGATAGTCTTTAATCAAGACTCAATATTAATTATGATAGGAGGATTTAAGATATGCAGTATAAAACACGCGGCACCTGTTCACAGCTGATCAATCTGGAGCTGGACGGTGATGTAATAAAATCAGTAGAATTCATCGGTGGATGTGACGGCAATCTGCAGGGCATCTCAAAACTGGTAACCGGCATGAAGGCCGAAGATGCCATCAAGCGTCTGGAAGGAATCCAGTGCGGATTCAAGCCAACATCCTGTCCGGACCAGCTCGCAAAAGCACTTCGTCAGGCATTGGCACAGTAAGCATTCATAAATACGTGTAACCTGATTTAAGAAAAAGAGACCGTCTCCCTCGGTCTCTTTTCCTTTTTCGTGCTGTTTACTGTTCACTTTTGTCTCTCCACTTCCAAAAGCCACAGCAGCACTTTTCCATATTCAGTTTTCATTAATACAAGAACAGATGACGCTGCCAGGCTCTCCGGCTGTTCTGTCCACCTATGATTCGGGGCGGCCGCATATATCCCTACGACCTGACATGTTGTGTGTAACCCAGAGAATCTGTCTCCTGTTTGTTCTCTACTATCCTCATAGCCTTCCGTTACAGCTTTCCTGCCAGAACTTATGCATCAACGTCAGGAATCTGCGGTTCCTGTGGGGAATGTGACGTCACTATGGTTTCTCCACATATAGGCCATCCGTTGCCGAGCTGCTCATGTCTCCATCCGCAGAATGAACACATCTTACTCTGTAATACCAATCGCCCTCAACTTCCAGCTTTTTACTGGTACTTACAAGGTCTGCATCGGTATTCTCCTTATGCCAGCTAGTCACATACTCCCATTCCTCGTCTTCCCACTTTGCGCGTTCCACGATAACGGTAATCTGTATTGACTTACAGGTATGCTGCCCAATGGTTGTTCCACCAGCATAAATCACACCTGCACTCAGCTTTCGAAGTTTCGAATAGCCTACCTGAAGGTTAACCCCTCTTGTAATCTTAGTATCTGTGCCTGTAGATTCAGTTTCATTTGTCAAATAAGAACCATCCAACATAGGCCGCTTGTCAGATGCTTCTGCTGACATACCGGTACTTGTACTCAGCAGTAAACAGATGAGCATTGAAAATGCACAGATTATAGATATCGCTCGTTTCTGCATAATATTCTCCGCAGCTACCAACTCTTCTCATATATATAGACAACCGAACTTGCAAAACCTGTCGTTTTTTAGGATGGAAAATGCAAATTTTTTAAAACTTTTTCAAAATCATCTTTACCCATCGTTCCAATAATTTGATAATGTATTCCTCTATATTCAAACTTTGCAGAATATTCTTTCATATTATTTCCGTCTAATTCATGCTCCGTAACTTCTGCTTTTAATTTATCCTCCTGAAATATATAACTATCCGTAATACCATCTTCCAAATCTGTTCCTACAACTTTTTCTGAATAGGCTGCATTGATCGAATATGATATATTCCCTTCTCCATATTTATAAATCAATTGAGCCATTTGCATATCTTTATCTATTTCGCAATATTCATATGTCATACTTTTATGCGTAATATTTATCCTCACCGGATCAAATCCCAATTCATCTTCAATTTGTTGGTACGCCTGCTCTTCTTTACTATCCTTTGTATCTTTGGTCTCTTCTTTCGATACATTTACCCGTGAAGCATCTCTTCCACCAAATGTTCCTTCCACCATCTCCACGATTCTCTTCGGTCCACCTACTCCTGTTGTTCCTATTCCTATCACAAGCACCAATACTGCTGCCGCAGCTGTGATTCGCTTCCAGTGATGTCGTCTTTTTGCTCTGGATTTTTCCTCTTCTTTCTCTTTTCTCCGCTTCTGTAACTCTCTGCCCAGACGTAGTGCTTCCTGGTCTTCTTCTGACAAGCCCTCCAACGCCGAATCTTCTGAATCAGCATCTTTATGACCTGGAATCATCGCATAGATTTTCCGATCCATTTCTTCACTCGGCTCCACAGACATCGCCTCAGGATCTGCTTCCACCATTTTTATAATTTCTTCTGCGTCCTTATCGATTCCTTCCCATATTCTCTTTTCGTAATCGTTCAAATGCTCTTTCATAACTTCCTCTTTTCACTTGACCATCGCACTCCCCTCGTTTACAATTACTTTATTGATATTGATTGGAGGCGCACTATGAAACGTATTATCTTAACCGGCGGCGGCACTGCCGGGCACGTCACGCCGAACATTGCTCTGCTGCCGCGTCTCAAAGAACTGAACTATGATATTCACTATATCGGTTCATATAACGGAATTGAAAAGGAGCTGATCGAACAGCTCGGTATCCCATATCACGGGATCTCTTCCGGTAAGCTGAGACGTTATTTCAGTCTTCGTAACTTCACAGATCCTTTCCGTGTACTCAAGGGTTTCCGTGAAGCACATCGATTAATTAAATTACTAAAACCGGATGTAATCTTTTCCAAAGGCGGCTTCGTATCTGTTCCGGTCGTATTTGCCGGAAAGAAATGCAAGGTTCCAACGATCATTCATGAGTCTGATATGACTCCGGGACTTGCGAATAAGCTGTCTATTCCGTCAGCTACAAAAGTGTGCTGTAACTTCCCGGAAACAGTAGAATTACTTCCGGCAAGCAAAGCGGTACTGACTGGTTCTCCGATTCGACAGGAATTGCTGTCAGGAGACCGCCAGCATGCACTCGACTTTACAGGGCTGACAGACGGTAAGCCTGTAATTCTTATCATCGGTGGAAGCCTCGGCGCTGTAGCGGTAAATGAAGCTGTCCGTCGTATTCTTCCGGTATTATTAAAAGATTTTCGGGTTATTCATCTGTGTGGCAAAGGTAAGCTCGACCCTTCACTGAACGCATTGGATGGTTACGTACAGTATGAATACATCAAAGATGAACTGAAGGATCTCTTTGCATTATCAGATATTGTTATCTCACGTGCCGGAGCTAATGCAATCTGCGAACTGCTTGCACTGCGTAAGCCGAATCTTCTGATTCCACTTTCTGCCAATGCCAGCCGGGGAGACCAGATCCTGAATGCGCGTTCATTTGAACGTCAGGGATTCAGCGCCGTAATGGAAGAGGAAGAGATCACCAATGAGAAGCTTCTGGATACAATTCATGAGCTTTTCCAGAACCGTGATCGCTATATCTCAGCTATGAAGAGCTCTAACCAGCAGGATTCCATCGATATGATCATTGATCTGATCGAGTCTGTTGCACGTGCATAATTTTTTTAAACTGTAAAGATATTTTTATTGTATAAGTACAGAAAAGAAAAAGGTGTCAGTCTGACACCTTTTTCTGTTAAGTATTAATGTGGTCAAACTCGTCTTTATAATTTTTTCTGATCCAATCCTTGATTCTTGTCAACGTACTCATCACTGCATTCAAAGACATTCCCATACGGTCAGCTATCTCCTGTCTGGGCATCTCATTACAATATGCATATACTGCCAGATTATACCATTTCCGTTTTTTGGTCTTTAGTGCCGCCAATATCCTGCATGCACATTCGATTTCATCTTTCTCACGTAAAGTTCCAAAAAATTGTTCTTCCGGATCTTCTTCGTACCCAAGATAGTCTTCCATCGTTTCTTTCGCCCATAGCAGTCTTTCATAGCTTATATGTTTTACGCGATTCACCGCAACGTTCCTGGCTGTCGTCGCCAGCCAGCTCCGTACGTTTGTCACACGACCGGTTTCTGAAAAAATGTAATATCTGCCAAAGACCACCTGTGAAATGTCTTCTGCCTCTTCTCTATTGCAGGTATAATGATACGCTATACGGAATACCATTTTATGATATTCCTCATATACAGCATCGAATCCATTCTTTTTTTCGGACTCTATTCCCACTATTAATTCCCTTATTTCTCATTGCTTCATAACATTGTCTACGAATATATTCCTATATTCCGCTATTCTGTCTCTTTTACCTTCTTCAGGACTTCATCTCTGACTTCATCCGTGAGTTCACCTGCATTCCACATTGGAAAAGCATTATCGCCTTCGTATCTTGGAATCAGATGCATATGGTAATGGAACACTGTCTGACCCGCAGGTTCCTCATTATTCTGAAGTACATTGAATCCATCACAGTTCAGTGCTTTCTTCATTCTTGTAACCATCTTCTTCGCAAGAATGATAGACTTTCCTGCCGTCTCCTCAGGAATCTCATACAGATTCGCATAATGCTCCTTCGGCAAGATCAAAGCATGTCCCTTTGTTGCCGGACCAAGATCCAGAATTACACGGAACTCTTCATCCTCATACAAGGTAGCAGATGGAATCTCTCCATTTGCAATCTTACAAAAAATACAATTACAGTCTTTCATAACAATTACCTTCTTTCCTTATATTTACGATTCGTCGCTGTCTCCTCTATATTGTAATTCTATGATATCAGTATAACATCATAATTCGTCTTCATCAATATAGATTCCGTCCCAGTCCCCCCATCTCGGCCGCTTATGGCGATTTAAAAATTTCTTTACAGGATTCCAGAGATTGTCCGTCTCTTTCATAATTTTACTGCCCATCTCCTGCCTTGTGATCCAGTCATGTTCCTCTGTGTCATATGTGTGTATACTTTCCTGATACACATCGTCCTCTTTTGTATCCCATATCTCTGTTTGTGCTTTAGTAATTGCTTTGTCAACTTTTATATTTCTATTCTTTTCTTCTAATTCGCTTAGACTTTCTATGATTCCTGTAAGACTGTAATTTTCTCTCATTGTTTCTTTATGAAGCAAAAACGCAGTCTGAACACTGGCTATATCCTGATAATCAGTCCATTGTACAAAATATTCCATTAACTTATGAAAGCTTTCCCGAATCGTACCATCATACTGTGGCATATAACAAAAATGAAATTCACCGTTCTTTTCAAAAATCATTTCCGGTTCCAGCAGGATTCTATTTGAGTTCAGTAAATAACGTTCCACATCCCAAATTGTTTCCTGCATTTTTGATAGAAACTTTTTCATCTCTTCTTTAGTAATCTTGTCCTGCCGATATTTATTTTTCATTGATACCAGCCCCGTAATTTCATATTCGTATACGGTCATTTCTCCCTCACCGCGTATAGCAACAGGCAGCACTCCTTTTATCTGATTCATCTGCAGCATCCGTATCTGATAATCTGCTTCCGTAATGCCCGGAACACAAATGCGCAACAATGTTTTATTCAACTCGCTCTTTACTTCTGTATGTATTTCCATTTGTTCCTTCTTTCTAGTATCTTTTCAATCCTAATTTTCGATAACTTCTTATCTTTTCTTCTGGTTTTGTAATGCTTGAAGACTCCGCGACCGAAAGCTTCATACGACCTTTTGTTGCATCTGCTGTAATCGTAATCCGGTCTTTGTTAACTTTTGCATTTACACTTGGATTACCAAATACAATACATTTTCCCCTGATCCGTTCTTCAAAAATTGTTGACACTACGGTTTCTGTTACTTCATCCTTTTCTCTGACCTTTGTTCCGGCAATTGCTGCCGTTTCGTGTGCGGCAGCCGCTGTAAGTGCCTTATCATGATAATAAAATATTCCCATAATGCTCAGAAAAAATATCATTAATATAAAAGGCACAATATATGCCATTTCTACTGTAAACATTCCATTCAATTCCATTGTTCTAATTTTTGCAAGTTTTCCTTCATTTTTGTATATTTTATAATTTCTTTTCATCCATACCTCGTTTTCTTATGCATTTGCAGCCATCATTATCTCCGTCAGCCATACGGCTATATATCCAACTGTAATAAGCGGAACCAGAGGTATTGACGTTCGCTTTTTGAATCGACTTCGCGCCAGTATAATCCCTGCTACCACTGCTGTTAACATCCAGGTCATCACTAACAGTTCAAGCATATTCCAGATTCCCAGATACCCTCCCAGAATACACATCAACCAGCTGTCTCCATATCCCAGACCTTCTCGTGTTGCTTTACTGATTACGATAAAAAGTGATCCGATCACCAGACCTGCCAGATATGATTTCCATGCTCCGGAGTCCCCGGTAACCACAGCTATACCACTCTCAATTCCGGTTATTAAACCACAGCCTATAAGTGCAATCACAGAAACTTTATGCTCCCGTACATCTTTATAAGCCATGAATACTAATGCCAGACATACCATCATTCTGCCAATAACCTGGAACCAACCGTATTCCATCAAATATATATTTATTTGCTGCATTTTGTACATGCTCCTTTCCCTACTGCCTCTGATACAGGAATCGCATATACCGTTCGTTTAAGTCCACTGCAGCTTAATGAATTATGATAACGATTGCCATAGTCTGTCAGATATACCTGCGAAGCCGCACTTCCATGCACACATTTATCGCAGGGATGATATTTTTCCTGATCATTGTTACGCAGGTCATCCACCGTTCCTGCATTGACTGTTCGAATAGATAGTTCCAGATAATTGCAATGATAATCCCGATGGTATACCATGCCTGTCTCCGTAATGTACACGGTCTCATTATCCTCTTTATCCCAGAATGCCGACTGATAACCATTCCATCCTTTCATCCGCATAGTTTCTTTCATATGAACCGACTTTGCTGCAAATACAGGTATCGGAAGCTTCACCTGATAAGTCACTTCCATTTCCAGAATGCCTGTCAACATCGACATACGTGAATTCTGACAGCTGATTCCACTGCTTCCATTTACGACAATGCTTCGTTCCAATCGTTCACTGCCAATTGCCCTGACAATATCTGCCTCCAATGCGGACGGTGAGACCATCTGTGTCAGATAGCAATCTTCTGCCGCGCGTTTTGCCGCATATTGCATTCCATTACGCACACTGGTGCGTATGGACATTACTTCCATCATGTAAAAAAGAGCTAAAACCGCCAGAAAAAACAATGGAATTGCAAATGCCGCCTCTATTGTAATAGATCCTTTTGTTGCTAAAAGGCAGAAGGATGTCCTCTGGTTTTCAGTTTGTTCATTTGTTTTTGTATTGTGATACGAGGGATTCACAGAGTAATTCATCATATGCCTTGAGGGAGGCATCATAGAGAGCATCTCCTTTCTATATATGCAAAAAAGATTGTTACTATATCCCAAAGGACATCCTTCTGCCTTTCAGCTATTGATAAGTATAATAAGTGTTAAATGTATAAGTGATTCCTCTTCGAAGCCGCACCGTCGAGGCCACTTCCATCCTGTAAACGCAATGATCTGCACGAAACCACGTAAGTCCCTTTTCGTTACGCATGCATAGTTCTATCAGATCTTCAGTCCGAAGAATCAGGTTTGTTTTATTTTCCAGAAGAAGCAATCCTCGTAGATAGCCCTTATAATCCAGACCTTCTTCTGCATCTACTCCTTCTCCATGGTCATCCTCAGTTCCAAGTGTCATAAGCCCGGCAAGCGACAATTGCCATGTCTCCGTACTTTTTACTAACGGTACTTTCCCACCTTTCATAAGACTTCGAAGATCCATAACACTTTCCCCAAGTGCCCACGCTAACAGCAATGCCTGTGCTACCGCTTCACTTGCCACCGGAAGTGCAATCAGACTACATAGTGTCAGAGCAAGACTCTGCGCCTCCGCCTGTTTTGCTGCGTCCTGCTGAAGGAACGCATAATTAGGCGCAAACCGAAGCATCAATAAACGTTTTAATACTGCATTCAGATTCTCCCGGTCACTGTTCTTCCCGGCAAGCAGATATTCCATTTCATACTTCAGTGTGCCATCTGCCCCATCTTCCTCCACTGCTGTATCAAAATGCCCTAAAAGATATTCATCCAATAGCATCTTCGATAAAGACTCCTGTTTTGCCTTGTCACTGAAATCTCCATATCCACGCTGAAGGGTCCTTCCTGATACCAAAGTATCGGACGTCACACTGGCATCAGATACTTCTTTCCCCTCTGGCATTACAAGTTCAGTCAATGGAGTAGATGCAAGCCTCTGCATATTGGGAAGCGGATTATTCTCTGTCGGAAGTTCCTGTTCATTCTCCGACAGAATCCCCGCCAATTCTTCATTTACACGATCCTCTATCTTAACCGACTCTTCCGCTTCATCTGCCCGCTCTTTCCAGACATCTTCATCCTCATCGAAAGGATTCAACGAACTAAGACCATACTTACTTTTCATATATTTCGCTATCTGATCCTCTAATGCTGCGCCATTATAATCCGTCAACAATTGCACCCGTTTCATTGTCTGTTCCATGCCGGATGCTCCATAATAAGACAACCGGTCAAAAATTCTTTCCTCACTATAATCACTGCTCTCATAAGAAGCATCCAGCACAAACAGATCAAACTCTTCCAGCATATCCCGCTGATATTCCGCAAATACTGATTCCATGGCACAGTTCATATCTGCTCTCCGATAACTTTTGGCAGATTGCAGGGACGCACTTTCCATCATGCTTCCGGTAAATCCAACCAGCAGCACAAAGATTAATGCCAGAAATGCTGTTACCTCACCACGTTTCTTTTCTGATTTATATGCCGGAACTTTCACTGGTAATTTTCTCAAATATCGTATTTACAAGACTGGTAAGCTGCGACTTAAAAATGATTACCAGACCAATCAGCACAACAAGGATCAGAATAACTTCCACCACACCGATCCCCTTCTCATCACACAGGATGTCCGTGATCCTCTTTTTTAATTGAAACCCCTTCCATCTCATTCGGTACAACTTTTTCTTTATCATACATATTCTCCTTTCTTCACATCCAAGCTTCCTTGCCTCTAATCGTCTTTACATCTGGGACCCTTACATTTGAATAGATAAAAATGCCGGAACTATAACAATAAGAAGTACCATCGCAAGCATCATAAACATTGGTAGCAAAAGCTTAGTTCCTGCCTCTTCGCCCCTTTTCTTCGCAGCAGCTTTACGTTCTTCAAATGCCTGATCGGCTTCTGTCCGAAGCAGTTCTGATAAACCTTTGCTTCCTTTTCGCAGATTCTGTGTAAGCAACGCAGCCAACTTCCGATATGCTTTTAACCCACATCTTTTCCCAAACTGTTCGTACGACTCCAACTCTGTTACTCCACTCTGCATCTCGTTGCATGTCTTCGCCATTTCTTCATAAGCAAAACGGATTCCCCGATAATTTTTCTGCTTCTCATAATCGGTTACAATCTTCTGCCAGGCACTTTTTACTGTGATTCCTGCTCCCAAAAGTAGCGTAAGTTTATCCGTTATCTCCGGATAATCTAACATCATCTGCTGCTTTGTCTCCTGATCTTCTTTTTGACGATTCTGCCGGTCTAATGCCAGCAACAGTATACATATCATCGGTCCTAACGCTAACACATACCATCCCCGGAGATTCTGAGGATTACGAAGCACTATCGTATTACCATCTATCTGTGTCGGAATCTTGAATTCTGACTTCTGCCTGGAAGACTCCTCCTGTTTTCTCAGTTCTTCTGTCACAAGCAAGACTGTTTTCTCATCATTATCATCTAGTGGCGGATATATTTTTACTGCCATTTCAGTTATTGCACGCTTCGTCTCATCCTGCTTATATATCAGACAGGCTTTCAGGTTCACCAGAACTCCTTCCGGTTCTTTCATCAGATTTTCTTCATTCAGAACACCATATACACTGATCACATCATAGCGATCAATCTCCCACTCTACGCGAACAGGAATGTCTGGAATTTCCTTGATCAGATTCAGGTCATACCGCACATTGTCCAGATTTTTATTCTGTCCAAGGATTCGATCACCAAGGTTTTCTGTCTCCTGATCGAAGACTTTCTGAAGTTCTTCATCTGAATAATTCCTTTCCTGAACCGTAATCCTCACTTTGTCTTTCTGACGTATACCGTTTACTATCAATTGAAGTTCCTTTGTTATACTTCCATGTCCACTGCTTTCTCTGGGGATACTCGTCACCGATTTCGTTGCCTCTCTCTGATCTGTCACAAGCAGTATCACTGCCAATACGCAGCTTCCAATGACGATTCCCAGCATCAGACTTCGATATTTACAATCTTTTCCCCAAGCAAATATGCACCGAAATATATTGCCAGACATGCTGTCATCACTCCTATTCCTGTCGGATTCCCATATAGTATCTTCATAAATTCCGGAAAACTGAATTTCATATAAGCAATCATCACAAAGGGAATTACTGCCATGACTTTAAATTCGTATTTTCGTGCCGCAAGCATCGTCTCTATCTCAGCTCTTACCTCCAGCTTGTCCCGGATCTGCCCGGCTGTATTGCGAATAATACCAATCATATTACCTCCGCTTCTTCTCGCCATAACAAATACATTTACAAAGTTCCTGACGTCCTCCTGCTCTACACGCTCTGCCCATTCTTCCAAAATCCGTTCTGCCGGAATCTGCAGATAAATCTGGCGAACCATATGCGTAAATTCTCTTTGTATGGCCGTATCCTCCTTATAAAGTATACTTAGATCCTTTTTTGTTTCTTTCATAGCATTTTCAATCGAATATCCTACCTGAAGTGATGCCGCAAGTGACTGTATTGCCTCCCGAAACTGCTCCTGAAATTCTCTTCGTTTCTGATTAATCTTATCCACTTCCCAGTGCAAAAAATACCAGACACCAACAGGTGTTAAAATGATAAATGCGATTTTTGATTCATAGAACAGATACGCCAAAAGCATTTGAAGTGACACAGTTTTGAATAATGCTGATGCATATTCAGAGCGTCTGATATCCTGCCGAAAATAACTTTTCCGTATTTGCAAGATCCTGAACTTTCTTCCACTTGCCAGCAATTCTTCCATGTTCTCTGCCTGTTTCTTCAAACTGGTACAAAATCCTTGTATCAATTTCTTCCCCGTTATAATCCATCACCTCTACAATCTCCAGAAGCTTTCTGCTTTTATCCCAAAGTCTTCCAATATGAATAATGATATCTATCGCCGATGCAATCTGTCTCTGAATAGCTGCCAGTGGTACGTCCATCCCCATAAGCACCATCGTTTCCAATCGCCTGAGCATGTCCTTTGGACTATCCGAATGCCCGGTACTCAAACTACCTTTATGTCCTGTTGACATTGCCTGAAGCATATCAATGGTCTCAGGTCCGCGGACTTCTCCGACAATGATGCGGTTAGGACGCATACGAAGTGCCGAGCGTATCAGCTCACGAATTGTGATCTCGCCAATGCCTTCCACATTGGCATTCCGGGCTTCGAGCCGCACAAGATTCGGAACATCCAGTATCTGCAATTCTGCGTTGTCCTCGATCGTAATGAGACGTTCTTCCTTTGGAATATACTGAGAGAGTGCATTCAAAAGTGTCGTCTTACCGGAGCCGGTTCCTCCGCTGATAAATATGTTATATCCGGACACAACCAGTTTTTTCAGCACTCCTGCTACTTCCTCGCTCAGAGCCTCCAATTCTACCAGCCTGTCCATCGTAATCTGTTCTTTCGGAAACTTACGGATCGTAACTACCGGTCCATTCAACGCCACCGGATACAGCACCACATTAACACGCGAGCCGTCAGCAAGTCTGGTATCTACGATCGGCGATGCCTCATTTACCAGACGGTTCGTCCCAGCCACAATCTGCTGAATCACATCATCCAGTTTGTCCCGAGATACAAAATGCCTGTCCGTCAGATACAGCCGTCCATGCTTTTCTACAAATATATTCTGCACTCCATTGATCATAACCTCTGTAATCTCATCATCCTCAATCAACTCCTGCAGCAAATCCAGCTTGCGAAACGCATTGAAAAGCTCCTTCCCAAGTCTTGCCTTTTCTTCCAACGGAATATATTCCACCGCACTTTCTTCTTCCAGCACACAAAATATCAGTTCCTGTAATTCTTCATCCTCTACTTCACGAGACAGATCCAGCCGCCCCAGTATTTTTGTTTTTAATGCTTCTTCTGACGTCACAGCGAATCATCCTTTCCCATAAACTGCCGTACCCATGTCGGCAAAGTGTTTCCTCGTACTGACAGAGCTTGGAAACAGCCAGCCTGTCTCCGGAAGTCATCATATAGACCTGGTCACAACTTTGTAAAATATCAAAGATTCCCTGAATACAGTCACCTATATCTAGAATCAACACATCGTAAATACTTCGTTCCAATATTTCCCGAAGCAGCCATAGCCATTCCTCTGTTGTCACTGTTTTCAGATCCTCTGGGTATGTCACCGGAGGAATATAATCCATCCCAGACATCTGCTGTACCAACGTAGTTATTAAGAGTCCCGGATTACCGGTCTCCTGTTTTGCATAATACAGAAGCATCGACAGATTCCTTTCCTTTTCGTCTGCAAAATGACCACCTATTCCGGCATATGGTTCCATATTCAGATACAGAACATTCGATTTCTTCGCAAGCTGTATACCATTCTTAATCGCCTGTGAGGTCTGTCCCAGTCTACGTATCGGACTATAATATCCGATCAGCTGACCTCTGTTCTTTTTTCTCACAGCCCACAGATCTCCCATTCCACTCGCAGTCAATCCATCAACCAGACAGGTATAGATAGCATCTGCTGACTGATAACGGTAGATCCGGGGCTTATGATCCGGAGGTGCACTTGTCTCAAAGACCGACAGATACATCACTTCCGGGATTGCATCCAATACTCCTTCCGTGAATTTCATATTTTCATCTGCCAGCAGAATATCAATCTTCGTATCCCGCCTCATTGACAGTACCTGCTCCGGGCTCTCACAGATCTTTACCTGTAATGACAGGTCTCTTTTCCCGCCAAGATACTCGGCAAGACGAGCAGCATATTCCGTTTCTGCATCGCAAATGACTAAATTTTTTCCACTCACCATCATCCTCCCTCCTTGAATTAATTTACATAAAATATTTCTTTTTAGACTTTTCCTCCTTCTGTACTTTTCCATTTTTCAGTTACTTCTGTTTTGATTTCTGACCGACCTGATCAGATCACGAAACATAATCAGATTTTTCAACTAGATTCAACAACTCAGATACAAGTTTATGTAACTTGTAAGATGTATTATATTCTTACTTTTCGCAAAAGTCCACCACTTTTTTAAGAATATGTAAACATTGTATATTTTTCACAAAATGTGATATACAGAAATACCATAAAGCAAGGCAACCCCAGGAATTCCAAGGGTTCCGCTTGTCAAAAAGCTAAAAAGATTCATTCCAACCGCAACATTTATCCCCTGATAAGCAAGAAATTCATTTACAAAGAAAATCATACATACACCGACAAATGCACGCACAAAAAAGTTTACGATAAATCCCGGACGTTTTTCAGACATATATCCTTCTCCATTTCTGTTTTTATTACAGATATATGCTTCCCCTACAAAAAAAAGAATGCATCCGTAGACACATTCTTTCTATCACATTCATTATTTACTTATAATTCTATCTCAATCTTTCTTCCCGACCGTTGATACTGATGGTATTTCACGCCCGCCGCATCAAACATCATCATAGACGCCTGCACCCTGCTGCTGCCATCGTATTTGTTGCAGTCATAAATGACCTCTTTAATTCCGCTCTGAATAATTGCCTTGGCACATTCATTGCAAGGGAACAGAGATACATATAATTTCGAGCCTTCCAGACTTCCGCCACGATAATTCAGGATTGCATTCAATTCACTGTGCACCGTGTAGAAATACTTGGTCTTCAGATCATCTTCCCCTTCCCTGACCCATGGAAACATGTCATCAGAACAACCTATCGGGAATCCGTTATAGCCCATAGATAAAATCTTATTATCCTGACTGACAATACAGCATCCCACCTGTGTATTCGGATCTTTCGAACGACTAGCCGACAGCTTGGCAACTCCCATAAAGTACTCATCCCAGCTGATATAGTCTTCTCTTTTTGTACTCATTACGCACCTCCGTTATCTCTATGTTATCTATAATTTCCTCTATACAGGCTCTATACATGAATTACCTGATGACCTGCCGCCTTCAACAGCCGGTTCATGATTGCACTTCCAATGCCTTCTTCCTGAAATGCTTCACTATATATCACATTGACTCCGTCTGAATCAAATTCACGCAGAACGCCGAACAGACCTGCCGCTATCGTGCGTTCATCCGCCCTCGTTCCAATACACTTAACATCGCCTGCCTGATATTGTTCCATCGTCTCAGCCGTCGCGATAATACCCGCCCGCATTCCATTTGCAACATGTTCTGCTGTCCGTTCATTAATATAGTTTACCACTGCGTCTGTGTCACCCTCTACAACCGTAAGCTGTGCCTTTGGTGCATAATGACGATACTTCATACCCGGAGCTTTTGGTACTTCTTTACTGTCCGGCTTGATCAATGTATGATCTACTGCAACCGTTCCAACTACACCCTCAAACATTTCTTTGGTAATTGCTCCCGGTCTCAAAATCATCGGTGGATCTACCGTCACATCCAGAATCGAAGATTCCACTCCGATATCCACCGGTCCACCATCCACGATCATATCAATCTTACCAGTCAGATCTTCTTCCACATGCTGTGCAGTCGTCGGGCTCGGTCTTCCTGAAGTATTAGCACTTGGTGCGGAAATGTATCCACCACCAGCCAATATGAGATCTCTCGCTATCGGATGGTCTGGCATACGAACCGCCACGGTATCCAGTCCACCGGTTGTTCCATGCGGCACCAGGTCACTCTTCTGAAATATCATCGTAAGCGGTCCCGGCCAGTACTTCTCTGCTACTTTTTTCGCTGCTTCCGGAATCTCTGTCACGATCTTCGGCAGATCCTTCATATCTGCAATATGCACGATCAGCGGATTGTCTGATGGTCTTCCTTTTGCGGCATAAGTCTTCATAGCAGCCTCTTCATCCAACGCATTGGCGCCCAGTCCATATACTGTCTCTGTCGGAAATGCAACAAGTCCGCCTTTTTTCAAAATCTCTCCGGCCTGGCAAATGATATCTGCTTCCGGATGTTCTTTATTTACTTTCTTAATTATTGTCTTCATTCGTTTCTCTCGCTTTCTTAACCCTCAGTATAACACGCTTTTTTTTATTTTTCCATATAAGCCTTAATTCCTGCCACAATCGCTTCTGCGACTTTTTTTTGATACTCCTCCTGCTTTAATAAGCCGGCCTCTTCTGTGTTGGTTAAGAATCCACACTCTACAATAATTGTAGGACTTTCCGTTCGTTTCAGCAGATAATATGTATCATTTGCCTTCGCCTTTCTATGATTCGTATCATCCAATACCAACAAAGATTCCTGCATGATTTCTGCTGCCTTCTTTCCTTCCCCTGAATGCGTATAATAAAACACCTGTGCTCCTTTAATCTCTTCCTGTGGATAGCTGTTCTGATGAATGCTGACCGTCAGCAATGGTTTCTCTTTGTTAATCTGCTCTACTCTCATTTTCATATCACCGATTTTAGTTTTTTCTCCACTATCTTCTGACAGCATCTCATCCTTTTCTCTGGTCATTACAACTTCAATTTTTTCCTTTTTCAATAACTCTTCCACATATTGCGCGATTGCCAGGTTCACTTCCTTTTCTTCCAATCCATTAATTCCGATCTTTCCGGGATCAGAACCCCCATGCCCGGCATCCACAACCACTTTATTTCCAGCGACATCTTTTACGTTGTCACTCGCCGCATATCTACTTACTTTTCTGCTGGCAAATATCAGCCCAGCTAACAATAACACTGTAATCACCAATTCTATTTTCTGACGCAAAAAAATATCCTCCGATGGCTTATATCAATTAAATATATGCCTCTCGGAGGATATCTATTCATTTCCACTTACCTGTTAATATCAGACTTTACTTTCTTAGCTCTGATATCAGTTCACATACTTAAGGATTACATCCCAGATATCAGATGTCTCCTGTCCCAGACGCCATGCGGCCGAACCCGCCAGATTGTAATCTTTGATAAGCTGCAGCTTAGGTGCCAGCGATTCCGCATCTTCCAGCCATACTTCATAAGTACTTCCGTCAGCTTCCCAGGTCGCATAATTCTGTTTGGTCTTATCATCCCATTCAGCAGTGACGCCAGCCTGCTCTACTACGGTCTGTGCTTCTGCCATACCGTACGCTGTACTTTCTACATTCATAGTATAGTCTTCATTATCCGTCCCTTTTGCTTTTGCCAGTTCCGCATCGGTCTTCGGCGTCTCTTTCCACACTCTTGTAAAGAATGGGATACCACTGATCACCTTCTCTGACGGAACTTCTTTGACCGTCTGTTCTACACCATTTTTCACATAATCATAAGATGCCACAGATCCTGCTTCCGGTGAGCCGCCATAATGCTCATCATATCCCATGATGACTACATAGTCTGCAAATACACCCTGCTCTTTTCTGTGATACTGCTGATTATATGCCTGTGGTACATAGTTATCCACAGAGAGTACCAGTCCATTCTGACGGCACTTTACAGACAATTCGCGAATAAACTGAATGTAATGTTCACCGCACTCCTCTGAAATCTTCTCAAAATCTACATTAATACCATCAATGCCCGTCGACAACGCTGTTGAGATAATCTGATTAATGAGATTCGTTCTGCTTGACGTATGGCTGAGCAGTTCATAGGATTCATCATAAGAATTAATGCCTCCGTCAAAATCACGGATTGCCGCCCATACTTCAATATTAGCCTGATGTGCATAGTTCACAACTTCTGTACTGGCAATAGATTCCAGATCACCATCTGTATCTGCCACATGGAACCATGTCGGTGATAATGTAGTAAGTCCTTTTGTCTGTGCGATCAACTGCAGAATGCCGCTGTTAGCATCGGTATTCGTCACATTGCTCCAGGCCATATTAATCGTATAATCTTTGGAAATATTCGTATATTCCGGCTCTTTAAAGTCTCTGGAAATCTTTTCTTTCGTAACATCCTTCAATGATCTCTTGGCAATATAGCCGATAAATCCATCTTCTGTACGAACTTTCTTCCAGTCACCTTCGTCCTCGATCACGCGTACCTTGTCGTTCTTCTTTACTTCTGTAAGAATCGGGCTCTTCACACCACCCTGATACCGTACCTGTGTGTCACGTTTTACCTGAGCCACATCAACACTTCCAGTCTCGGTATTCACCATTACACGACTCGGCTTATCGTATACTTCAAAATCCATATTCGTATACTGCTTAACAAAATCAAGTGCAATATAAGCTGTACTTCCTTCAGTCTTTACAATGACATACTCTTCGCTGTTCTTCTCTTTTCCAACAGAATAATCCTTGCTTCCCACGCCAACAGATACTACTCCATTCGGCAATGTATACAGCAACGTATTCTCATTCGGATCCCAGTAGAATCTTTCATTGATATAATCCCGTACGACGGAATATTCCACATACGCCTTACCGTCCGTAATCATCCCTTTCGGATCTATGATCTGATTATTCACAACAATAGCAAGCTGATTATCATTTTCAACCCCATAATATTTATTCAAATCAGCAGTCTCTTTCGATGGTCCATACTTCTTCCATAATAAAAGCGCTGCAATAGTACCTACTATTAATATGATCAGAATAATCATCTTCAGTAACAGATTACGCTTACGTCTACGGCGTGTTTGTCTCCTTCCCCGTCGTCGTCTTCTTCTCCTCTGATCCATAATCTACCTCCCTGTTATCTTTTTTCATTATACCAACAAAAAACCGGAGCGTCATTATATATTTCGACATTTTATGAATTAGTTAGAGGGTATTTACGTTTCCTTATTAGTAATCTGATGAAAATACAACTCTTTAATGTCACCATTTTCATTAAGCACATAATCCCGCATATATCCCGTATTTTCCCGCAGCATATGTGCGCGCACGATCTGTGTCGGACTTGCCGGGCTTCCTTCCATTTCCATATAGACTCCCTGCTTCTCATATTGATACAGTTCATTGAAAAGCTTCTGATATTCTTTTTCTTCTGATGTCATGGGTTCCTCCCTCAATGCATCAACTCCCAGTGCAGGACTACGTATAAATAAATGACCGGATGTGCATTGTGATATATTGCCGGTACAGAAAATACGATACACTGCATATAATATTATTAGGCATGGATATGTTGTTGAAAAATCTCTGATGTTTTTGAAAATTCGAATACTGATTATAATCTGATTTGTTGAAAGTACTCCTGTCTGGGAATACTATTTTCTGTACGGCTATTATAAATGATTTCTTATGTCTACGCAAGACTATTTTTAGATTTATTTTATTGAACATTTATAATTTCCTATGCTATACTGTCTAAAAGGAAGTGATAATATGAAAATTGAAAAGATTAACGACAACCAGATACGCTGTACTTTAACAAGAGCAGATCTGGCCGACAGACAGCTTAAGCTGAGTGAACTGGCATACGGTTCAGAAAAAGCAAAATCACTTTTCCATGATATGATGCAGCAGGCAGCTCACGAGTGCGGTTTTGAAGCAGAAGATATTCCGCTGATGATTGAAGCAATTCCAGCTTCCGCCGATTCGATTGTGCTGATAATTACTAAAGTGGAAGATCCCGAAGAGCTGGATACCAGATTTTCCAGATTTTCACCAGCCGGTGGCGATTGGGATTCCAAACGAGACGGCATTTCTCCGAAACTTGACGGCGCAGAGGATTTATTGAATCTTCTTGGAAAAGTAAAAGAAAGCATCTCTGCTGTACCTGGACAGGAGCAGGCCACACCGGATAAGGCAGATAAGAAGCCTTCCGATCTGCGACTGTTCTCATTTGGTACAATGGACAGTGCGATTTATGCGTCTCAGCTCCTTAGTAAGATGTACCACGGTTCGAACACTTTATATAAAGACACAGATGCAGATATGTTCATTCTGGCATTGACCCAGTCTGATCATACATCAAAAGATTTTAACAGAATCTGCAATATGCTGTCCGAATATGGTTCTCAGGAGAATTCCTCCGGAGCAACTCTTGCATATCTGGAAGAGCACTGCGATATTATTCTCGCAGCCGACGCTGTTCAACAGCTTGCACAAATCTAATTATAAAAAACCGGAGGTCCATATGGGCTTCCGGTTTTAATTATGCTTTTCTACATATATATTTTTATATACTATGCATTCAGAATAGCATTCAGTTTCTCTGTCAGAAGATCTGCGTCAATGCCATGCACCATAGCTGCTTCCTCAATAGACTCTCCCTGAGAAGATGGGCATCCGATACAATGCATTCCAATCTCCATAAGAGCTCTTGCAACATCTTCAATCTTATCTCCACTGGTCATTAATAATTCGCCAATTGTAGTCTCCTTATTAACCTGTGCCATGCTATCGCCTCCTTTATCATTTCTGTAAGCATTCCTTATTATATCCGCTTTTTCCCATTGTGTAAACATTTAAAAGCCGTTTCTTTATAAAATTTGACTATTCAAATGTCAAGATACATTTCTCTTTTTTTCGACATTGTTCAAATTTTATTATATCTCCACAAAACACTCGTTCTTTTGTTTTCGTCGAGTAATCAACCAAAATCGCACATTTTAATGTTGATAATGTTGATAAGTGATGATAAAGTACGGTTTTTTCACGGATTTTCTATTTTTTAATGTTGATAACTTTCCAAACTAATGATGACAATTTTTTACAACTTTTTCCACTTTTGTACATTTTTGTGTATTTTGTACATTTCCGCTTTTCTGATACCATTACATAATAGTATACCCTTGTTACATAAAAAAAGTGTGCAAAACAGGCACACTTTTTTCACATTTTATACCACTCTTCTTACCGTTTTTATACTCATACAGGTAGCCGGAATAATTCCGATACCTTTGGATGGATTAATTGCATTCACAATCTGATCATTTCCTATATATATGCCTACATGTCCCTCATATAATATAAGATCTCCCGGCATAGCTTCTTCATAACTGATTCCAGTTCCTGAATATTCCTGATCCCATGTCGTTCTTGGAAGATTAATTCCAAAATGTTCGTACACAGACTGAACAAATCCGGAACAATCTGCTCCATTTGTCAGGCTCGTCCCACCCCACACATAAGGATTCCCGATAAACTGACAGGCATAATCTACAATCTGCTGTCCAAGTGTCGATACATTAGCAGCCTGCTCCGCTGCCTGTCTGGCCGCTTCTTCTTCAGCCTTTTTTCTCTCCTCTGCCAGCCTTGCTTCTTCCTCTTCTCTGGATTCTGCACACGGTACTGCTTCCGTAATATGCTCAGCTGACGATTCGGACATAATCTCATCCGCCCGTTGCCAGGCTTCTTCTCCCGTAATAATATACTTTGTGTATACGTAGCCGGTTACTGATCCGGACTGCACCCTGGTCCACTCACCCACAGGACCGATAATCTCCGATGCCGAGCCCGGATACAGCTTACCAACCCATTCACTCTCTCTGGAAGGCTCGCTCCTTATAAAGAGAAATGTATCCGCATCTACATTTGTAAATGCCATTTTAAAATACTCACCTTTTATCGTAGGTGCCAGATAATCCGATACCGCTGTCTCTATTCCAGTCGAGTATGTTTCATTCTGTACCTTACTGGTTCCCACTTCTGGCACAGCCACATGATTATCCGCAGCTCGTACCCTCTCCCCAGGAAACATCATTGTTCCAACTGCCGTAACTAAGAGCAGCCCGTTTCTAAGACTTGAATTCATAAACATCCTCCTTCTTTCGTCTATGTCTTCTTGTCTTTTGTACGCCTGCAATCAGGCCGGCCGAAATACATCGTCGCCAAATGTTACAGAATTGTTACAACCAATACTTTGCCATTATAACAATGCTTGTATTCTCTGTCAAGGCTTACTCCCAGCATTTACAGCTATATTCTCTTACATTTTGCTTGCAATTTCCTTATATTTCCGCATCATCTTCTCTGATTTTATTACGTAAATGTTACATTTTGTCGTTTTTAATTATTTTTCAAAATATCTATTGACAAATCGAACTTTTCATCCTATAATTCAATCATAGTAATTATTACTGTTATTGATTTAGGGAGTAAAAGAGATGGCTACATTAAAATACAGCAGACAGCGAGAAGTTATAAAAGAATATCTGGCCAGTACCAAAGAGCATCCAACTGCTGATACGGTATATCTGCATGTACGTAAGACATTTCCAAAGATCAGTCTTGGAACCGTCTATCGCAATCTGAATCTCCTGGCTGACACAGGTGAAGCACTTAAGATTACAACACCTGACGGAGGCGTAAGATTTGACGCTACCACTACCCCGCATTATCATGTACTTTGTTGCAAGTGCGGATGTGTCCAGGATCTGGATATGAAGCCAATTGACACATTAGATGAGCAGGCACAGCAATGTTACAATGGAATCATCCGATCTCATTCAGTCTTATTTAATGGAATCTGCAGTCAATGCAGTAAGGAACTTTCAACACATTGATTTACTTCAGTATAATTACTGATTTAAATATAATAACTAATAATGTTAATAATATTTTAAAGAAAAGGAGATAAAAGTTATGAAAAAATTTGTATGTTCTGTATGTGGTTACGTTTACGAGGGAGAAGCTGCACCGGCTGAATGTCCAGTCTGTCACGCAGGTGCTGATAAGTTCATTGAGCAGAGCGAAGGAAGAACATGGGCTGCTGAACATGTGGTAGGTGTAGCCCAGGGCGTCAGCGAAGATATCCTGGAAGACCTGAGAGCAAACTTCACTGGTGAATGTTCAGAAGTAGGTATGTACCTTGCAATGGCAAGAGTAGCTCACAGAGAAGGATATCCAGAGATCGGACTGTACTGGGAGAAAGCAGCTTACGAAGAAGCTGAACACGCTGCTAAATTTGCAGAGCTTCTTGGCGAAGTTGTAACAGACAGCACAAAGAAGAACCTCGAGATGAGAGTAGAAGCTGAAAATGGCGCAACAGCCGGTAAATTCGATCTTGCGAAACGTGCAAAAGCTGCTAATCTCGATGCAATCCATGACACAGTTCACGAGATGGCAAGAGACGAAGCTCGTCACGGCAAAGCATTCGAAGGACTGTTAAAGAGATACTTTGGCTAAGCTACAAGCCGAGTAAGGATAAAATAAAAATAGCTAGAGGGCATTTATGCACTACTAGCTATTTTTTATTTTAGACTTATTGGGCGACAGCCCAACAGCGAAAAGTAGCGTAGCGGATTTGAGCTGGCTCGGCGTGGCTGATTATACGGCGACAGCCGTCAGTGAGAAGTAGCGTAGCGGATTCGAACTGGCATGGCTCACTACTAGCTATTTTTTATTTTAGACTTATTGGGCGACAGCCCAACATCGAAAAGCAGCGTAGCGGATTTGAGCTGGCTCGGCGTGGCTGATTATACGGCGACACCCGTCCATGAAATAGATCATTTTTTCTTTTCATCCTTGATTTTTCTTTCTCCTTGGTATAATATCTATATATACTACATATAGTTTTTAATACTACTTATTAAAATATAGATATTTCAAGGAGGTATTCGTATGTCAGACACAATCAAAAAACATGTAAAAGATCCAGGAAGTGCAATCACTCATTTTATAGGAATGCTCATGGCGGTATTTGCTGCTGTTCCATTAATTATCAAAGCAACGCATGAACCAAGTCCTATTTACGTTGTCTCTATTGCAATCTACGCAGCAAGCCTTATTTTATTATATGCAGCAAGTACGACCTATCATACTTTCGACCGGTCAGAAAAGGTTAATACAATTCTCAAAAAAATCGATCATATGATGATCTCTGTATTAATTGCCGGAAGCTATACACCTATCTGTCTACTTGTACTTGGCGGAAGACTTGGAATCATTCTGTTGGCTATCGTCTGGAGCATTGCTATTGCCGGTATTTTGATTAAAGCTTTTTGGGTATACTGCCCGAAATGGGTATCTTCTGTACTGTATATTGGAATGGGCTGGACCTGCGTCCTTGCATTCACTCAGCTTTTGAATTCCATGTCACCGGCAGCCTTCGGATGGCTTCTTGCTGGTGGCTTAATCTACACAGTCGGAGGCATTATCTACGCATTAAAGCTTCCGATTTTCAACATGAAACATAAAGATTTCGGAAGTCATGAGATTTTCCATCTCTTCGTCATGGGCGGAAGCATCTGTCATTTCGTAGTAATGTATGCATTTGTTTTATAATCCGATTAAATGATGTTGGGGTCAAAAGCCCCAACTATGATGCCTGCGGATTGTTCCGTGCTAT